>TARA_B100001057_G_scaffold77287_1_pt1 | contig 32234 bp, 38 predicted proteins | sample TARA_B100001057 | Tara Oceans TARA_B100001057 (sample SAMEA2621839) | marine metagenome | biome: marine biome (ENVO:00000447); feature: surface water layer (ENVO:00002042); material: "saline water (ENVO:00002010), including plankton (ENVO:xxxxxxxx)" | depth 5 m
GTGGCTATTTGTGCATCTACATAGGTCTTGATCGCTTTTGCAGAAGCAAGTGTAGTATCTGTACCAGCCACACTTGAAATATCTGTGTCTAGTACACCTGATTTTAGATCAGCAACATCTATGTTTGAAATACTGTTTCCTGTTGCCTCTACATCAAATGTTTTGTTTGTGAATGTTAGGGTGTCACTGGCTATGTTGGCATCTTGTGCATCCACATAGGCCTTGACTGATTGCTGTGATGGCACGTGAGTTGCACTGTCTGAAGCAAAATTATCTTCGTCTTTGAGTGCATTCGTGATTCTCGCATCTGCCCTTGCATTCGTGAAATATAAGTTCGTTGATCCTTCTGTTATCTCGTCTGAATTATCTTTTGTGGCTATCTGTGCATCAACGTATGTTTTAATCGCTTTGGCTGATGCTATTGTGTCATCACTGCCACTGACACTTGAAATGTCTGTGTCCAACACACCTGACTTTAGGTCCGCCACATCAATGTTTGATATACTGTTGCCAGTACCTTCAACATCAAATGTTTTGTTGGTCAATGTGGTTGTTGAACTTGCTGTTATGAAACCTGATGTGTCAGGACCAGTGATCGTCACTGTGTCTCCTGATACCGCAGTTGTTATGTTAGTACCACCTGCTATCTTCAAGTTGTCATTGTTCTTTGTGCTGAATGTGACACCAGATGAATCATCACCAACAACCGTTATGTTTGAATCTGTTATGAAACCTGCACCATTTGTCAGTTGGTTGTTGTTGCTTGGTATGGTTGGTGTTCCAGAAAGGTCTGAATATGCACCTGAAGTTGCCACTGTGTTCAAACCTAGGTTTGTCGCGGCATTTGTTTTCTGTGTAGAAGTCAATCCTTGGTTGTTGACATCTATTCTTAATCTGTTGCCCAATGATGTTGAAGTTGTTGTGGCGAAGTTTGAGTCATCTCCCAATGCCGCCGCCAGTTCATTCAATGTGTTCAAGGCACTTGGTGCTGAGTCAACAACGCCTGCCACCTCTGCGTCAACATATGCTTTCACTGACTGCTGTGATGGAATCTGTGTTGCTGAGTTAGAAGACATATTGTCTTCATCAACTAGAGCATTTGTTATCCTAGCGTCTGCCCTTGCATTTGTGAAATAAAGATTGCTTGACCCTTCGCTGACGTCATCTGTGTCACCACTCAATTCGCTTAATGCGTCTTTTGTGGCTATCTGTGCATCTACATAAGTTTTGATTGCTTTTGCAGAAGCAATGGTGTTGTCTGATGCTGAAACACTTGATATGTCTGTGTCCAACACACCAGAAGCAAGGTCTGCCACTTCTAAATTTGTGATACTGTTTCCTGTACCATTGGCATCTATGGTTTTGTTCGTCAATGTCAATGTGTCTGATGCTATCGCGGCATCCTGTGCGTCTACGTATGCTTTCACAGACTGTTGTGATGGCACGTGAGTGGCACTGTCTGAAGACATAGTGTCTTCATCTTTCAATGCGTTTGTTATTCTCGCATCCGCTCTTGCGTTTGTGAAATATAGGTTGGTAGAACCTTCTGTTATCTCATCTGAATTATCTTTTGTGGCTATTTGTGCATCTACATAGGTCTTGATTGCTTTTGCAGAAGCGATTGTGTCGTCACTGCCTGATACTGAACTGATGTCAGTGTCCAACACACCTGATTTTAAATTTGCCACATCCACATTTGATAGGGCATTGCCTGTGCCTTCAGCATCAAATGTCTTGTTTGTGAATGTCTGTGTTGCCGCTGTTCCAACAATCTCTTGGTCACCACCTGCTGGCAGTGTTAATGTGTTTGTGACAGAAGCACTATGTGGTTGTGATTTAATTGTCTGTCCGTGTGAGTTGCTTTCACAATTTAAAACTATTGTGCCTGGATTGGTGTTTCCTTTTACTAAAACCTTACCTGTTCCATTTGCCGCCAACTCAATGTCAGCATTTGAAGTCGTGACTATGTCATTGCCGTTAAGGTCAAGATTGCCACCCAGTTGCGGTGTTGTGTCTTCAGAAAGATTGTTTATTGAAACTGCCTGTGCTCTTGCATCTGTGTAATATAAATTTGAAGATCCTTCTGTGATCTCGTCTGTGTTGTCTTTGGTCTGTATCTGTGCATCAACGTATGTCTTGATCGCCTTGGCTGATGCCAGAGTGGTGTCCGTGCCAGCCACTGAACTTATGTCTGTGTCTAGTACACCTGATTTAAGATTGTCAACTTCTATGTTTGAAATTGTGTTGTTGTCTGCGTCTATGCTCTTGTTCGTCAGTGTTGTAGAACTTGACGCTGTAAGGTATGTTGATAGATCAGGACCAGTTAGGGTCAGTGTGTCACCACTTACTGCCGCTGAAATGTTCTGTGTGCCTGCTATCTTGAATGTTTCGTTTTGACTTACTGTTGTTCCTGATGAATCATCACCAACGAAAGTTATGCCTGCTGTGTCGCCATCTGAAGCATAGGCAAGGCTTTGCCAGTTGCTGGAACCGTCACCTATCTTGAATCTGTTTGTGTCTGACTCCCAACCAAACTCACCCTGTGCTAGTGTGGGGTTGTTGGATGTCCAATCTGCGGCTGTGTCTCTTCTTAATTGAATCTGTGTTGGCATTATGTTGCGTCTCCTCCGTTTATGCTTGTAAGTCCACCATATGTGCTGGCGGCATCTCCACCGTCAATATTTATTGCGGCGTCTGCCGTGGAGTTTATAGTCACAGTTGAACCTGATGTTGAAGTTGTGACCCCTGTGCCACCTTTGACGATTATGGTATCGCCTTGTGAAATGTTCTGTGTGGTTGAATCATCCGCTTGTATGCCAAAAGTGGCATCACGAAGATTGATCAGTGTTGAGTCAATATCTTCAAAACTTAGAGCGGCACCTTTGTTGAGATTATTACTTGATATGGTACTTGTAGATTGTCCTCTTGTGACAATAGCGGCCTTTGTTGGCATCCAGGATCTCCTTTGTAATTACAATGATATTTATTTGTTAAACGGTAGAGTTGTCGCTTACATATCTCCAATTGGAACCATCATAATAGGCAGGCTTGTGTCCATTGTTTGATATGGCTATGAGAAGACCTGGCGTGTGTGTCGTTGGCAATGAACCTGAATTGTAAGGTGCCAACCCCACTTCACAACCTTCGTGAACGCCATCAAGGTTTATGCACAATGGACGATTTCCTGTGGCCTGTTGTGCATCATTTCCAAAAACACAAAAGGTGGCTGTTGAGTCAACTGAACCTTGGTGATTGAAATCTATCTGTGACTTGTTCACACGCATCAGGTTACCAATGTCAGTGCCTGAAGCACCTGTAGTTGAAACTTGTAAAGATGTGAAAATACTGGCACTGGTTGATGTGGTTGGTACTGAAATCTCAAGGTCGCCATTGGCATCTACGGTTATAGTGGCATTTGGAAAATTAACCTGTGTGTCTGCGTTGACTGTGTGTTGTGTTGAATCATCTGCTCTGATCCTGAATCCTTGATCTCGCACACCAATAAAATTACCATCCAACTCTGCGTTTGTGAGTCCTGAATTTTTTGGTATGTTTTCTGTTGAGTTGGCTGTTGTACCTGATCTCGTGACTAGTTTTGCTTTTGGCATTGGCAATCTCCGTTGTTGTTATTTACTGACTATTACGCCTAACACGTTTTATAAAATTTCCCTGTTCATCCTTGGGTCTTGGCCTACGCATCGCGGTGTCTCTCTGCATAAGTTTCACATTGTCCATCTGCCAACCTTTCAGTGTGTTGATCCTTACCAGGTTTATGTGTGTGTCCTTGCCCAGTTGATTCTTTGATTCATTGTTCCTGCCCCACGTACCTTCACACTCATCAAATAACTTCACATATTCCGCCCAGGTGATTGTCCAGGGTTGGCACCAATACTTGGCCTGTGCCTTGGCACGAAGGAATCTGTATCTGTGTTGTCGCAGATGTTCTGGAAACAGCCAACGGTGTGGTTGTTCACCCATATCCTTGTACTTCTCTGTCATCCTGCGGCTCATCTCTGCACGCCTCTCGTCAGTCCAGCCGTTCCTGGGGTCGCCCTTGAGTCCTTTGTTCCAGGGTTTGTTTCCGTTCTTGAATGGCATAATAATCTCCTTGTTTGGAGTATTTATTATGCCGTGTTGGGACCTATTTTTTTTAGTTGAAAAGTGTTTGGAATAGATTAGTGGTTTTGTTTGGAGTGTTCTTCACTCTTTCTCTCAACATCATCAGCATATGCCAGGTCATTTTGTTGTCAATGGCACTTCTGAATCGTTTTGTGTAAGGTCGTAATTGGAAAGGATTGCGTTGCAACACCTTCTCTGACCATTGTTGGTGATCCTTGGTGAAATCCGTGTGTTTTATGGCCGCTTCAATGATTATGGCGAATGTTTTCTTGTTGATCTTGTCAACCCATTTCCATATTTCACGATCATTACGTTGAGGTTGATCAAATTCTTCTTCGTGGCTGTTGAATCTCTCAATAATGTTGTCCAACAACAACAAATTGTCTTGTTCTATTTCTAATTCTGTGTACATTTTTGTTTTCTCCTTGTATGCTCTATTATTATATTTACGATAGACGTTTTTGTCAATCCTAAATCTTGGTAAAGTGGCGAAGGAGCACTCTCCGCCACCCTGTGCCTATTTTTTCAAGGCATTCGTCAAAGCGATGTAGCAGGCATAGTGCAACAGGGCCTTTTTTGCCTTCTGTTGTTCTTCCTGCGGTAGTGACAATGTGTTCAATGTTGTTGTCAGTGCTGTCATAATCCCCCTTTCTACCTAAAATACTTTCCAACCCAGCCTGGCAACGACCTCAATTCTTTCACCAGTTGTGGTCTGTATCCATTCGTGTTATCAATGCTGGCCAATACTGCTCCAGCGAAAGTTTTGAAATAATGTTTGTGCATTTTGTCACCGCCCGTTTCGTCCCTCATAACCTGGTCTATATTTTTCAACATCTGGATGCCATTTATCGCGATGTTGGTGTGCAATTGGTGTGACAAGTGATACGCGGTATCCGTGTATGGTTCAACACCATACTGCTTCGCCATCATCCTATGCACGAAGTCCTCTGGAGCCACTTCAAGATACTGCTTCATACCCTCATACACACTTTGGATGATGCCTGATTTCAGCCACTGCTCACGACCCAGTTCTTTGATCTTTTCTACCATCAATTCTTTCACCAGGTCGTACATACCGTCATCGTCCACGATATCTTCTGACTTCTCATCCTGCATCTCTGGTGTGCATCTGAATATGTCATCAATCGCGTGCCATAGTTCGTGCCTCATCGCCCTCTGGATCTCTGTATCCGTGTCATCGTCAATGGTTGTTCTGGGCACCTGTACGATACCCGCCCTCAATGTGCCTTCAGGCAGTGCCCGCCAAAATTGTTTGTTTGATACCCACGGTACATAGGCCGCGGCCGCGTTGTCCATTTCATTATCTACCACCCTGACCCTCAGCAGGAAAAGGCCCTTCTGTGGTTGAGGATTCAGTATGTCAATCTGGTCAAACAGGTCGTCCTGTATGTTGTCGCTGACAGCATCAGGTATCTGTGTGTCCGTGTGTACCACAATATTGACACCCCTTACCTTTTGGAATTCAGTCCTGTATGTGGTTGGTGTTGTTTCAACGTGGTGCTCTGTGGCTTCGTCGTGTGCGTCATACACCTGTGCGAGATGACCTAATTTGCTAGGCAGTTCCCTTACGAATCTCTTTGCCTCTTTTTTTGTTATCTTTTCCGTCATTGTGCTCCTTTTGTTATAGTAAATTATAGCACGGATTGGAAATGCGTCAACCTGCGTTTTGCTGGTTTTTTTGCGTTTTTTTGCGTCAAGCAAATTTGCGTTAGATTTGAAAAGGTGCACCTGGCACGGGTATGAACCTGATGCACCCCCTTGTAAAGAGACTGGACAAAGGTCCGCACCTTGCCCTGTCAGTACGATTATAACAGGGATCTGGTTCTTGTCAACCCCCTATGATTTGGATATTTTTGCAATTGAACTAGGGCACCACGCCAGCCTGAATTCAGGGGACGGCCATCTGGATATTGGCCACGGTAGACAACCGTCCCCTGCCTATATTATACTACACCCTCGCCAGGCTGTCAACCGTTAGGTCCCACCCAAGGCGTAGACTTAAATTCAAATCCCAACTTCATCATTGTCTGGTTGGCCTGGATCAGATCCTCTCTTCTCAACAGGGTGATGTCCTGCCAATAACCCATTGGTGCTTCCTTGTGTGTGATCATCCAACTGAACCTATAGCCTCTGTGATATCTGTTGCCCCATCGTCTGTTGGCGTACACTTTGATCATCTCTTTGTCTGGCCAAGTCTCTTTGTGTATTTGTATCAATCCCTCTGACATCTTGGTTAGTAATGTTTCCAATTTGTCTTGTTGTGTTATCTGTTTCATTCTATAGTATAGCACATTGGTAAAAGGTGTCAACTGGTGATAATTTGGTCAGAACGGTAGGATTATATTAATATATTAACACAAATCGCCATTGTGTCAACCGTAAATGCACGGTAAAAGAGCGGTGAGAACGGTGGATGCACACCATATGGACCAGATTGGCTTGGTAAATTGGTTTTTACAGATTGATTTCCAGGGGCGGCCTTCACCGTGTCATACGATGCCTAAACCCTGCCATATATGGTGCCACAACACACTTTCAATCCTTACAACCGTTTACGCAACTGCTGTCGCAACCTGGGTCTATCTGTCGTCAATTATTGTAGATCTGCTTTCTCTAATCTGGTTGTGATCATCTTACCAGGTTGCCAATCACATTTGACATAGGTGCCCAGATATGACAATGCTTCTTTGACCTTTGCGATGAATTCAGTGTTGTATAGGCTGTTGCCTGGCGTTGCTTCTGGCGGACATAGGTCACCAATACTCTGCTTCGCTACCTGCATTGATCTATGTGTGTAGGCCACTGCTACCGCGAAATTGGTGTATGGATTCGCTGGCACATCTGACAATTTAGCGCCAATTGGTTGTGGTGCCGTGCCTTTGATGATCTTGTCCAAATAGGTTTTGCTGATATGCACTGGTTGATTTGTGGTCGCCCAATACTGCGACAAGAACATATCCTTGTATTCCTGTACCAGTGCTGGCCACTCCTTCAACTGCTTCTTCGTCAATTCCACCATCATAGCGCCACAGTCTTTGGCGGTGCCAAAATGCACCGTGCCTCGTAGATGTTTAAAGTCACCCCATTTGTGTTGTTGCGGCATCAAGCCTGCGATGCCGTCGTCTGCGAATTTACATTGTTGATCTGTTAGACCTGAACGATCATATGTGATCTTCAATGCACCTGCCGTGACTTTGGTCTTCAGTTCCCTGTGGAAACTGGGCATTGTTGCCTGTCGTATCCTGTCTTCTAAACTGCCTCTTCTCTTTGCCTGTCCCATCTATATCCTCCCTTTTTGTATAAGTTTTATTAAATTAAACATACTTCATTATAACACAGGTTCCAACTGCGTCAACCTGGCCAGGTGTTGTAAAAATACAACACTTTCTGGCATTATGCTGGCTCCTTGTCTAATCTCATTATTTCTTGCTTGATCCATTGCCATTCATCTTCTGGCAGGCCTATCTCTCGTAGATCTTCAACGCCAACGCCTGTTGCTGTCGCTCGTCTTTCACGATACAATTTCTCTGCCAATTTCTTCAGGAAAGGTATTTTTCTCTTTGCCTGTCCCATCTATATCCTCCCTTTTGTTAGTGTTGATATCTGGTTAAACATACTTCATTATAACACGGCATAGGATAGCGTCAACCTGGCAAAAAGTCGCATAAAATGGGCAAAAAAAAGCCCCCAATTAAGGGGGCCCTGCGAAAGAAGATAAAACTATATGAAAAAGTTTTATCTACAGGATCAAAGCGGATTAGCACTCCCCTGCATAAGTTTTAATAATAACACAGGATCTATATGTGTCAACCTCCTAAAAAGTCGCATAATATGGGGGTTTTTCTATCAGGTTTCGTATGCAGGGGGCCCATTGATATGATCGCGTCCTCATTTCTAGTGCCTGGTTGCCACCATCACTTTCCTCCCACATACTACTCGCTGATCTGTATGTGTCCGCCTTTTGTTGCTTGGGGAAGCCTTGTCCGTGAACGGACGCATACATATTTTTTAGACTTTTCACGGGGGCTAACTTGTAATTCTTCATTGTATGATTGTAGCACACATATCAACCTAGTCAACCTGGTGCGATACAACGTGTGGTTTAGATCTACTTTGAGAGGTGTGGAGAGGGGATCAAAATATGGCAATATGTTGAATGGAACCTCTCCACGCCTAGGGGTTCTAAATGTCATTAGAACGAACTGCGTTTGGGTGACTTATAAGTCAAACATTCTGCAAGGAGTGTAAAGACAACACCCCAACGCACTCGTATTTATAAAGGCGGCAGTCGCCACCTGAAGATTCGCTGTGCTCATCTTCATTGACTTCGTCTTGATTTTGAACTCACAAGAACGGCAATAGGACTTCTCTCGTTGTCCTACGCCGTCCTCCTGCGACTTGATTAGTCCCACAAGAATTGCATCCACCTACTTTTCACGGACCGCTTGCCTATGTCACCGTGCCTTCAGGTATCGTTTGCCACCGTTTGTGCGACAGGATACAACTTTGTCGCTGGTGGGAGACCCTTGCCATTATGATCTCCAGTTTGGGAAATTATGTGTGCCGTGGCTGTAATTGTCTTGCCATATTCACAAGTATATATGCTAAACACCTGAAATGTCAACGGTTATTGGTTTGGTTGGTAAGGTTTGGTCTGCGGTTTGGTTGTCAACGCACCAAAATCACCAAAACTGCCTAATGGTCTTTTTGATTTCCAATTTGTGTGTCTTCACACGATGGTTGTGATGGTAGAACCAGGTGCAACTGTGCCAGGGATCACCAGGACATTTTGGATTGCCTTTGCCTGCTGGGTTTTGATGATCACAACGCCAATAGCCAAATTGTCGTACACGATCAAGGAACTTGATCTGTTGCATTATGTGGCTATGGTGTGTCCAGTGACTGCTACAAAATTTGACCTTCTGTCTAACTCATTTCTCGCGGCAACCCTCACGTCGTAGTTGCTACCTACTAGGACACCTTGTATGAAAAACTCTGTGTCATTGGTTATGCCTGCTGTGGTAAATGTAGAATCTGAACTCAACTTGAACTGCACGATGTATTCTGTTGTGAAAGGATCAGTGGATGCTGTCCAACTGGCCTTGAGTCGTACCACCGTGCTGTTTGATGTGGTGTATCCGCCGCTGTTGACATTTAAATTTTGTGCTGAACCTGAAGCCAGTGCGAGACCTGATGGTGCCGCCACTGTGAATGGGTCAGGTAGGCTGGTTGTGGGCCTTGTGTAGTCTGTGCCAGAGGCATCTATTGCATAGGCACCTGATTGGTGTTCCAATGCTGTGATCTCAATGTTGCCTGCTGTGTTGATACGCATATCCATAATCCTGAACACTGCGTCAAGGCTCAAGTTTGAATTCTGTACCGTTATGAGATCTCCAACCGCTGTGTTTGATGTTGCCAGGTTGGTGGCGAAACTGACCAACTTCTCTGAACGTGATCTCCTCACGAACACACGAGCATACTGCTCTGCTATCTTTCTGTCTGCTATCGTAGGCAGTGTGACCCTCTTCTCCAATCTTATGTTGTTGTCCTGTGTGAGGAATGTGCTGTCATCACTGCTACCTGCCGCAGGAAAAGACACCTCGTTGGGTTCAAAGTTTGCTGTGGCGTCAATGTAGGTCACGATACACCTGTTGCATTTGTGTTGTTTGGATTCGCCCTCTATCTGCATACCGCCAATGATGTGATCATTGGTCACTGTGAAAACAGTGCTTGGTGAAGCAGGTGTGGCCGTGATGTCTGTGTCATCACCACCATTTTCTACCTTTAAAAAATATTGTCCCTGTTGGTATGGCATTATGCCTCTAAAACCTGCCAATAGGATTTTACAGTTGCTCATTATGTTGTTGGCTGTGTCTATCACGCCATCACAAGTGAAAGCAGTGCCTGAAGAACTGTCTGCGTAGGTCACTGTCTGGGCACATTGTTGAGCCGCTGACTTGAAACTGGTCCAGTCAAACACATCGTTGGCCAATCCCTTGCCGTACCTGTCATTCCGTAGATAGTCAACCAATACGTTGACAGGATTCTTGGAATATGCCACCGTGTCTGATGCGTAGGCTGTGCTGTACGAAGCAGGATTTATTCCTGTGACATCTAGGATCTTCCTACCTTGTAATTGCACCCTGATCTGTGGTATGCCTCCTGAGTAAGGATTGTTGTCTGCGTCAGCCTGTGTTTCAATCTTCTTCCATTCAAATCTCACTGCGAGATAACACAGTCCTCGCAATCTATGATTGCTTGTCCAGTTTGGTGCTTCCTGTAGAAGTGTTGACACAGTCTGGTCGTCTCTGCCATCAAAAAATTGTGTTTTTAATCTGTCCTTGTATCTACCTGATCCCACTGTGGCCTGTACACCGTGTGCGTAAGAACTCATTGTGACTTCGTTGTTGTCTATGAAAAGTTTGGTCATTGCGTTGCATTGACCTTCACTCAACACCATTGCAACATATAGATATTGATTGGTTGATCCATTTGTTGATGTGAACACCCTCGTGCCACCAACTTGCCTCTCACCATACACGATAGGAATGTCTTTGACAGCACCCTCGTCATTGATTAGAACACCTTGGATCGCTTCTGTCTGATCTTGTCCTATGTCGTAGTCTGGTACATCTGTGCTGGCGCCAAAAGGTGAAGTGACCGCTGAAACCACACTGCTGACAATCTTGCCAACTCCCTTGACCACACTCTTAACTGCTTTTGTGACTGATCTTACTACTCCGCCCATAGCCAATGTCCTTTTGTGTGTTGTTTTGTAATTCTTTTAACTTTAAATTTGTCAGATCTTGCCCAATAGATAGGTCTGTTAGCACCCATCATTCTTACACTGTGATTTTTCAACCATTTCATTACATAGAACGCATCGCGTGATGCCACGAAATCAATATAGCATAAGTTGAAACCTGTCATCCAGTCCAATGTGTGTATCTTACCTGTTGTTGTGAACTTGTGAAGCACCTGATTGTTCATATATGCCCAATTGGCAAATCCCCATATCTCTCCGTTGGTTTGGAAAACTTTGTATTGAGCATTCTTGATTGAAGGATGAATGTGTTGCCATAGATCAACATAGGTCAAATGATTATAACGATCAAACTGCAAATAGAATTCAATCACATCATTAGTAATGCTTTTAATGGCGTTTGCTCCAACACAGACGCCTGTATAAGGGTCAAGAATACTTTTTGGGTACCTTTGCTTATTCATTAATTTTTTTCTCCCAAACAAAGTCAATTTGGTTATAGTCTTGACCGTGTAATAAATTTAATTTGGTATTGTTGTCACACAGAATACTTTGGTCTGTGGTCTGGATCTTCTCACAGTTGTTCGCCTGTGCCACTGCCTGTGCATCTCTGAATAAAGACGCATATATCTCTTTTGTTCTGTAGTCACCTGCAAGATGTATCAGTGTGAATAGACATTGTGTTCTATGATTCCAAGGTAGGTTGTGCAGTTGTAGGATATAGAAACCAATCAACTCATCTTTGATCCAAACACATCTCACGATGTTGCTGTTCAGAACAACCAATCTTTTCAAGTGTGTGTTCCAATTCTGTTTGTCAAATTCTGTGTCAACAAAGCCACGTTCAAAAACTGCCTTGTAGGCCAATTGGTTGAATTTTTCAAAGTCTTTTATGTGAAAGTCTCTAAACTCCATTATTTCCTACCCCATTTTATATCTTTTACTATCTCAGCGGAGAAGTTCATACCAAGGTCGCCACTGAAAATTCTCTGTTGGCTGGTATCATTTGTTCTCCTGCCGTTCTTTCTTTCAAAGTCTGCGAAAAGGCTGGCCACAGTCATCGTCACTGTTGCTGTTGATTCTGTTTCTCTGATACTATAATTCATTATCCTGCCATCAAAAACTGTGAACACATCATCTGAAGTGAAACTGTAATCACTGTCTAGAATGGCTCTATAAATCACCACCCTCTTGTTCATATAATTGTTGTTCAACAACAATGCCACTGTTGTGGTGTCCACTGCTGTGAATGTGAGATCAACCTGTCCCACACGTAGGTCTGAACTTTCTACAATGTTGCCAAAATATAAGAATTGTCCCTGTGCAAGGTAAGTGTTGGTTCCTGAATCAGGTGCAGTCGCACTGTCATAATCTATGTCTATGTTTGAACTGGTGAAATATAGGCTTGTTGAAAGATGTAGTTCTATTAGATCTACACCAAATACACTTGTGGCCCCTAATTTAGTTTCTAAAGAAGATGCTAATTGTCTGCTCATTAGATCTCCTCATTAACTTTGAACTCATATTGGAATTTGCCATCTGTTGTTGTGGCAATCTTGATGTTGTCACCTGTTAGATGAACTTTGAATGGTACATCATCATAGGTTATAGTTGTTGAATTCGTTATGCCTGTCACCAAAGGTGGAAAGAAACTGATAGCATCGTTTGTGCCTGATATGGTTGCGTCTGCAATGACCATATACACCTTCGTGTGATTTGAAAATTTTATTAGATCACCTTTCTTCAGTGTGCCTGAACCACCGTCTGTCTGACACGCACTCTGTCCTGCCGCAACCGTGGCATCATTTGTAAGTGTACCACTCGCTGTGCCTCTTGCATCTGTGACCACAGGTGGTACTATGGTGAAACTTCCTGCCTGTCCATTCTGTGTGACCAAGAAAGAATAATCAACCATTGCATCTGCCCTGTCTTTCTTTGGCGACCGCAGACTGAAACTCCAGTATTGAGACCCAGTCTGTAATCTCTGTGTCTTGCCAGATACGCTCACTGACGTCCTCGTGTTGGTGTTGCTCGTAAAATCTAAAGTTGTGAAACCTGTTGTTAGTGGAAATGTGCCTGACATTATGCTGTTAAACTCCTTTTGCCTCTTTCAGCAAGACCTCTATTGATCAAACCTAGTATGAGTTCTTGTCTTGTAGTTAGTAGTGTGTCAAAGTCAGTGGCATCAATCGTGCTGATGTTGAACGTGACGTTTGTTGAACCGCCACCTGCCACATCTTCTAGTGGTGTGACGTTTGCGGGTCCTGCCACAATTTCTGGACCTGCTTCTCCAACGACACCAAATTGATTTGATTGTATTCGTCCTCCATCTGCGAAGAAGCCTCCAAAGAAACTACCTCCAGGTATGAAACTCATCGCCGCCTTGATCAATGCCTGTCGTTTCAGGGCACTTGTCAATTTGTCTGTTTCATTTCTTGCATTTCTAATTTTTTGTGCCAACACATCAAATACAAAAACCTGTAAACCTATCTGGATCAAACCAGATATAAGTTGCCTTAGAACATTCCTTGCAAGATCACCTAATGATTCTTTTAGACTTCTTGCTCCTAACAATGCATCTGCGAAAGCATCACCAATTCCTCTTTTCATTGTGCTGAATAGATTAGTTGTTAATTTGACAGCCTCAGTTATGCCATTGAACTTCTCTTGTGCCTCATCAAAAACCTTGCCAAGTGCATCTCTGTATTTTTGTATTGTTGTTGTTGTGTCTTTTAATTGTTCATTTTCTTTTTTTAATTTTTCTCTTGTCTCGTCTACTTTCTTGACCACTGCCGCCTGTTCCAACTCCATCTCTCTCAAAGACTTGATGTATAACAACATCTTCTTGAGATTGCCATCGTAGGCATCTTCGTTTTCGTCAAGTGTCTTGATCATTAGACCAATTTCATCAGTGGTGTCTTCTGTGGTGTCACCTGTCTGTTTAAATTTTTTCCTTAATTTGTCTGCGGCTGAACTCATCTTGTTGACGCTGTTTTGTAATTTTGCCGCTGTCTCGTCCATACCAAGTGCATCCATAACACCTGCTATCCTGCTACCTTGTCTCGCTATGAAATCTATTACACCTGCGAACATATCAACCACTTTGTCAAATATTGCACCAATCACTGCAACCACCAATTTGCCTTTGATACCTAGTGCAAGGAAACCAATGACACCTAATGCTTTGATGTAGCCTGGTAGGCTGTTTGTCGCTGTGACTATGTTGTTGAATGATCTCTGTAGGAAGTCTGTGACTGGTTTCAGTGCATCAAGAGCCACTGCTGTGCCAATCAATAGTTTTTCAAAATTATCTACTATGGCCTGTCCAAATCCCTGAGCGGCCTTTTCTATATTGGCAAAGTTGTCTGTCAATGCTTTATCTAGTGTACCAACGATCGCTTTCAATCTATCAAATGGCCCTGATTCAGATATGATCTTTCTTATGTTGAAGAACTTATCCTGTACCATTGATTGTAAACCATCTAGGTTTGTGGCTAACGCTGAAGCGGCGCCACCAAACTCACCGTCTGGTCCAAATACCCTGTCAAAGGCTTCTTGTGTTTCTTTTGCTGTGACCTTGACTCCGTCCTTGAAACCAAGTAAGGCCTTGATACCTCTTTCTCTCAAAAGGTCTGCGGCAGATATACCACCTGACAATGCTCTCTGGATCTGTTCTCCTGCAAGCCTGAAGTCAAGTCCTGATATGGCCGCCACGTTGGCAGTCAACTCTAAATTCTTACCTAGTGCTTCTGCGTCTTTTGATACAACCGCCAAGTTTCCTGATGCGGCCGCTATCTCTTCTAGTGTGAAAGGAACCGTTCCTGCGAACTTGCTCAATGTGTCAAATGCTTTGGCACCTTCTTCTGCTGATCCAAAAAGGAATTTGAATCTGGTCTGCAGGTTCTCAACCTGTCTACCAACGTCAATGACGCTCTTGCCAAACTTGCCTATTCCTATACCAACTAAGGCACCTGCCGCTAATCTAGCCGCTGTACCTAGGCCACCAAGGCTACCCCTCATCTTGTCAAGGTTTCTAGTTGCCTGTTGGACCTGCCTACTGTCCGCTTTTAAGACTATGTTTGCATCAGCCATTATCTTTTCTTCCTTTTCATATCACGCATATGCTTCTTGTTTGCATCTGCTTCAAGTTGAAGATAACCTGCCCACAATTCAAGTTCAACGGTAGTGAACTCCATTACTTCTTTCAGACCCTTTTTGAGCCTGTCCGCCAACACCAAAAGGAGTCTTAACTCTGGGTTGGAATGGATTCCTTTGCAGATTCAACTGGCGTAAGGGTTCTTGGCCCTGCACCGTTGATCTGACCTACCACCCTCGTAATAACCGCGGGGTCAGCCTCATTCATCAAAGTCAATCTGTCCGCGTCAGTGAATATCCTTTTCCCATCTGCGTCTCTGGCCTTAATCACAAGACTTTCAACAAGACTGTCAACTATTTTGCCTTCGCTCTGTAGTTGTATGATCCGTTGTTCATCTTTGAATGAGTATGTTTTTCTACAATAGATCTCCATATCCCATTCTTCAACTTTTATTTTTTGCATATCACCGCCAATCGCTGATTGGAAGTGAGTTTTTATTTTGTCTGTTGCTGACATTATCTTTTTCTCCTATATTTGTTAGCAACCTCCCTAACGGCTGGTCGTGTAATGCCTTTAGGTGATTGGTTTGAATATCCATCGTCAAGTCTGCCTATGTAAGGAACATTGTTCCTTATGGTAAATTTAAATCTACCATCTTTTTTCTTCCAGGCATTCCTTGCACGACCAGAACGTACTGGTGTGAACTTCTTCAACGATTTGAAGAGGTCGTTGGATATTGAGCGTACCTTCTTGGCCAAATCCGTTTTAAGACCAGAGATAACTCTTTGTGCTTGGGGTGACACCCTAATACTAATCTTCATTATAGACTTGTTTTAGTTAATGCACCATTACCTTGGAAAGAGATTTCTCTCTCTACCATTGAATCAAAGTTAGACGTGATTGAATCACCTGTGATTAAGATCTCGCCTGATAATTTGACACCTGTTGTTTCGCCTGATGGATATACTTCAATTGTAGCCGCTGATCCGCCCTGTGCTGATAAAAATATCGCATTGTGAGCCGCGTCATCGTCTCTGTGAAATACAGACATCGTACCGCTGAATTGTGCTAAACTTGGCAGATAACTTCTTGAAGTGTCTCCCATTTTAGTTTTTTCAACTGTCGCTGTTTCCTGGTCTATAGTAAAAGATCTAACTTCTGCAACCGCCGTTGGCGATCCTGATACGTCAAACTTCACTACTCCAGCCTGTCCATCATAAGATGCTGAATTTGTTGCCATCTTATTTCTCCTGTGTTGTTAGATCTTTTGGACCGTCAAGATCTGGTTTGTTGTTGACCACCGCAGACGCTTTGATTTTATCTTTACGTCCTTTGGCAGTGTTTGACGGAGTAAAGGTCCATCCGTCTTTCAGTCGTTGTTGCATTTGTTTCGCATCAACGAGTTCTGAATCTTGTCCTTTATACATTTCTGTTGGCATTATAAGACTCCTTTTTTGTATTGATATTTGACATCCACAGTGACAACCACCTCACCAAGAGGCAGTTCCCTCTCAATTACATCTATGTTTGATATCTGTGTTTTGACATTGTGAATATTTGATGTGCTGATAGTGATATCTCTGTCTCTGGATACCTCTAAGGTTTCTTCAATTCTTTCTATTATTTCATTCTTTAAGGTGTCAACTTCTGTGCCCCTGACATAGCATCTCAATTCATATGATATGACCCCTTCTCTGGCAGTCATACTGACATCTGTTCGTGTCTCGTTGTTTGTCACAACCAGTATCGCAGGAAATTGTGTAATTGCTAATTTTTGAATGTCAAAGAAAACTCTTGATACCTTGCCTGGAGCAGGGTCAGTCATATTCTCCAACTGTTCAACTATGTTGTTTGCTATATCTTCTCTTGCTGACATTATCTAATCAATCTACCTTTATAAAATGCTTGTTTCTCACTGTCCGTGAATGTGCCTGATGAATCTAGGTCATAGTGGACACCGTCTTTCAATATTAAATCAAATTCCTCTTCAAACTTTGCCTTGTAAAAACCCATCTGTTCTCTGAAGGAATCTCCATCAGGTTCAAATGTTGAAAGTTTAGGATAGATGTAATATGCAAGAGTGTGATATACTGCGGCCCTGGTAAATTGTCCTGAATTCAATCTGCTGGGTGATAGTTTCTCGCTACCTCCAAGCACTGATATATCATATCTTGAAAATCCAGTTGTAGGCCACCATTTTATATTCAGTAGTCTGATTATGTCGTCGTAAGTTTTCTCGTGCTGTGCTGACCAATCTTGTATGCCGTATTTCTTGATGTCTGGAGCATACTCCAAAAGGTCTGTATCTGTTGCGAATGTCGCCATTGTAAAAGTCCTTCTTTTAGTTTCTACAAGGTCCTACCTTGTGTATCAGTATTTATTGCGGAACTGCGAAGATGTTATTATCTCCACTGGCACATCAACCTTTTGATCATTAACCACTACTATTTCTTGATGCTGAGCCAATTGTTTTATAAATTTTTTCTGTTGATTGTTGTATTTGCGTTGTTCACCTTTGCCGTAGTCAAACACAGTTTTTAAATTTAGTCCCCAGTCACAACCTAGTATGTAGATAGGTTTGTGTGTGAGTTTTGTGGCAAGTAGCACTGCAAGGCAACCACTGTTCAAGCCTTGTACTGGTTGTTCACCTATCTTTAGCCATTGATCACCAACAGCATAATCAGGCCGTGTGTAATATACTATGCCTTGTTCTCTGTCAATTTTATTGATTACATCTGGATCATAGGCCACAACAAAATCAACAGGCCTAACACGCCTGATGTAATTGCAACCAATCTCAAAACCTCGCTTGGGCAGGTCCAGGTATTGTCGCTGACTGTGTCCGTTGAACCAAACAATCATAGTCGTAAAAAAAGGGGCCAATGTTGCCACTGGCCCCAATTATGAGCAAGATAAACCCTCTTATTAGATTGTGTTATCTACGTCTATTTGAACGCCATAAGTGTTGTGAAGAACTGAAACACCATATCTAGTTGATGCTACTACTTCTTCCGCTCTTAATGAAGCGTCTCTTTGAGTCTCAATGTTTAATCTTTGAGCCACCGCTAATCCTAAAGCGTCTCTGGCGAACACACCACAAGTGGCAGATGTCGCTGAGTTCTCTACGATGTTAGATGTTTCAAACACATCAATACCAGCAATTCTACCTATGAAACCTTCAGACATTGCCTGATTAGTCACAACAAGTGCGTTGCTTGGATTGTTGAATGTGTTAGTTAAACCTGATTTCAATGCGAACAGAGCCTGTGGAGTGAACACACCGTAGTATGGACCTGGTACACCAGCCGCTTTTAAAGTTGCGTATGCTTTGTGTAAGTCCGCCACAGTTAATTCACTTTGAGTGTCTGTTGCCGCGTTGATTTGATTTGTGAAAGAACCAAACAAAGCCGTTAATGCTCTGTCGTGTCTTTTCGCAATCGCTTCACCAAATAACTTACCTAGGTCTGCGATAACATTTGAAGTTGAGTGATTTCTTGACATATCAGTCACCTTCGCCGCTATACCAGCCTCTGTAAGAGTGATGTCAGCCTTGTCAGTAGAGATTGCAGTCATTGATATTTCTGCGTTCTCACCTACGTCTGATGCGATTGTTTGTGTGCCGTATAATGGTACTTGTAATACCTTACCAGCATTTGCAGGAACTGTGAAGTTTTTCACAAGTCCTGGCATAATTGCAGTCTCTGATGCTACGAACATCGCTTCTTGTACGATGGGTGCAATCAGATCATTCAATGATGTCGTGTTTGTTGTTGCTGTTGTCATTTTAGTATGACTCCTTTATTGTTGTTAATTTAAAACGTGCCTTGTGTCTTTCGCCACTCAGCATATTTCTTTCTGTGTTCTGGATTTGTCATATCCAGACTATTAACATCAACTTGAGGAACACCTTCTGTGCCAGTGTTTGATTTAGATCCACCACCTGGTTGACCTGCTTGAACAAAGTGTGGATTGGTGTTTAGGAATTCTGAAACCAACCCATCTATGTTAAGAGGATCACCATTGTCAGTGTATCTAGTCTGTCCTGTCTTGGGATCAATGACTTCAACTTCACCTGCTTCTGACATTTTAACATTCTCCCTAACCAGCCTTGCGACTTGGTCTGGGTTTATTGCCTTCTTGGTTGATGCGGCATTAATCAATGCACCATCTACCTTGATCTTTGTCAGTTCAGATGTCAGTGTTGAAATCTTGTTGTTGAACTTGTCTGCGTTCTCCTTCAACAGTTTCTCAAACTCTGACTTCTCCTTGGCTTGGGAAATTTTTTGCTCTTCTTCCTTCTCCAAGAATGTCTGGTATTTCTCAACGTCTATACCTTCAAACTTCTTTGTGTATTTGGCTTCTGCTTTTCTTCTTACTTCAGCCGCCACAGCATCAATGTCTGCCTGTGTATAAACTTTCGCGGGTTGATTGTCCGCTGTGTCCTGGATCGTGTTAGAGACTGTTTCAGTTGCCCCAGTGGCAGTTTGAACGTCTGGCGATGTCTGTTCTTGACTCATCGTAGTCCTCCTATTGTTATGCGTGGCAGGATTACCACTATGTGTTTATTTATTAGTAAAACTGCTCAAACGAGTCTATGTCCCACTTCTCGTAGTATCCAGACTGCTTTAACTTTTCTTGTGCTTGTTTCAGTTTTGCCATTCCCTGTATCATTATCAGAGGCGCTTTGCCATAACTGAATGATACACCTTTATGTAGTCCGTTATTGGCAGGGTGGTCATACATTATGGCGAACAAAGGATTCTGTTGGTGTGCTCGTTTACAGATGTTTTTTAGTTTTGGTTCTGTTATCTTGTCAGTGAAATAAAGGATGACAATGTCCAGATTGAAAATATTAAAAAGGCTACAACAATGCACAATCTGATCCAACACATTTTTCTTTGCCATTGTGATCTGGATTTTTCTATCTTCAAGAGTCTTTTTTGCAAACGGACAGATTGCCGCTCCACTCGCCTTATGCTTTTTAGCAACAACCTGTCCAATCCACTTCTCAATGTCTTTACTTCCTACGGCCACTTTTCTTACGAGCACCCATAGGAGATTTTCTGCCTGACTTTGAGCCTTTCTTATGCTTCTTGCCTTTGTGCATCTGTCTCTCCTTTTCTGTGTTTGGTTGGGAACTTCTCTGGACGTCCCTCATTTCTTGAAGGAGCATACAAGTCTAGCAGTTCAACGCCTCTGGCGTGTGCCACTCTTTTCAGCAACACACAGGCCTTTCTGGCCCTTGTTGCATTTGTCTTGCTTGGATGCTTCATCAATTTCTCGTAGTGAGTGAAATAGTCAAGGCATAGTTGTTTCATCTGCCTATGTCTGGCTGTCTCCTCTGGTATCCTGTATAATTTTCTAATCAAATCTAATCTGTCTCCACGGTATTGCCACACCGTTTTTGTCTTGCACGGTCTCACCTGAATCTGTGAAGTTCGCTGATCCGTACCGTGTGTAGCCATTGCCTGAGGTCTTCCGCTGATACACTTGGCAAGGTCTTACTGGTCTTCCGTCCACCTCGTACTTTTGGTGATTTGTCTGTTGACCCTTCCTTGACTTTATGCCTGCCATCTTTTACCTCCACGCTCTTATGCTCCAATATGCTGGACTCAATGATTTCTGTCCTTTGACTTTTTTCAGTATGCCTCCAAATCGTGCCAAGAAACTTTTCTTCCTTGCAGGAATGTTTTTCTTGATACGCATATTTGGATCTCCAAATCTAACCACCTGCACACGACCTGTTGATTTGTTTGTGACGTACACGCCAAACTTCTTTGACTTGCCTGGTGTCCTGAATGGTTTATTGAGTGTTATCTTCCTGCCCTGGTACTCCGCCATCTGTTCCTCCAAAATATCTTGCTATCTCAGGATGTAGATTTAGGATGTCTTCGTTGCTCAATCCCTGTTCAATCATCTCTCTCATATGTGCTACCATACCTGATGGATTGGTCATTGCATCGTGCTGGCCATCGTCTGCTATTTGGTTCTGCATCTCTTCCATCTCATCTTCATCTTTTGCAAGTAATTCAATTGTTTTCTGATCAATAATAGATTTTACATTTGGAGTCGCTGTGGCTGAATCTCTTTGGGCACTAGCGGCTTTGTTGATTATATCCATATCAAGGTTTTTATCTCTGATATGAAAAGCCATTGGGTATTTGATTTCTCCGTCCCAGGCCTGTCCTTGCCATAGACTGAATAATCTAAATATTTGTTCTTCTGATAGTTCCAAGTTCTTTGCCTTCTCACAAAGTTTGGCATCCAACATTAAAAATTCTGATTGCATAGCCACACCTGACATCTGTCTTGTCTCAATCGCTCTGATTGAACCCATATGTGCCATCCTGTCAATAGACTTCACAGTCTCGTCCATAGTTTTTAGTATGGCTTCAAGATTACCACCATTGGGTTGTAGTAGGTATGGTTTTAAATTTGGATCTAGTTCTTCTGGCATATCAATAACTGCACCTGCTCCTGCCTGTGCTGAAACTGATCTTGTTTTAACCAATGAAGGGTGGTTAGTCAAACTTACCAATTGTTCTGCTTCGCTGTATAGGTTGGCAAGGAATCTCTGACTCTGTGCCACACCTGAAATGTCTGAAACACCAATACCTCTGATTGGACCTTTGTTGGCATAACACCATACCGCTGGTACCTTGCCAAGGTTGTTTGGTCTTGTTTCAATCTGTTTCATTGGTTCTTTGACATCATCGCCTGTGTAAGAATATAATTCAATTGCATCTGGTGTCCATTTACGGATGTAGAATTCACCCTGTCTCTGGTAAGGTCTCTCATCCTGTTCCAACAACATAAGTTCTGCTATCTCATAATGTCCGTTTGGTTGTCTGATAAACTTCCAATTTAAAATGTTCTCTGGTGTGTAGATCTGACAGAAAGGTCTGATGCCCTGAGCCAACTCTTCTGCACGAGTGCCAACCACGGTCTCTGGTCTGTCAACCAAAACCACGCAGTGTCCATATATTGAACTCTGTACATTGACATCTCTCATAAAGGCTTCCCAACTCTGTCCTTCAAGATCAGCGTCTTTCAAGAACTGTTCTACCTCTGGTGTGTCTTCCAACCAACCAAAATCTCTTTTAGGTTGTTGTCTGTATAGGAATGCGTTGTATGTGTGAATGATTGAACGGCAGTGATTGTCTTCAGCCGCGTGTGATAATCTTGTAAGGTATTCACCTTCGTTCTCGTACTGATATCTCTTGAGGTATTGTCCTCGCTTGTATTCAGCACCTCCAAGATAACTTCTCTTTAAAAATTTCCAATGATTGATGTATGTGTCATAGTCTTGGTGTACAGGTAATTTGATGCTGTTGCCTGTGGCGTCTGTGAATTGTGTGCCTGTCAAACCGTATATGTCTTGTGCCATTATCTAATAACTCCTGTTTTAACACTGAACCTTTGGGGTTCGTCCGTTTCGTATGCTGTCCTGATTGGGTAAAGAAATGAAATCAAATATCCTAGTGCGTCATTCATATGGTCAAATCCTTGCGTCTTGTCTGGCAACACGGTTCCCTCTTTATATGTGTGTTTGCTAACACTATTTAACAGATTCTTACAGGAAGGATGTATGAATACTTGTCGCTCGTCTGACGCGGAACATAACTTGGCATTGACTGAATTTACACGATCTCTGATTGCCATATGCCTTGGTGGTACCTTACAGATGAAGCCTGCATTTTGCAGAATGCTTAAATCTGTTCTACCACCTGCTGAAGTTTTTCTCTGCCTTGATGCAGGATCTGGATACACAAATATCTTCTTGCCAGGATATCTACGATGTATCTCTTGGCACAGTTCGTCTGTGTTTGAACTCCATATCGTTATTTCATCAAGCACATAAACCACGCCGTTTTTTATGTGTGCCACAACAGCACTCATAGGATCAAGGTTGAAGTCCATTCCTATATGAAGTACGTTGTTGTCAAGCGGTTCATCAAAGTGTTTGACGTTCTCACTCATTGAGAAACCGTAGTATATTATTCCTGAATATGTCTCCCAGGTTGCTTGGTATTCTTGCCTAAATGTTTTGGTATCTAGATCTCTCTTGGCCTGTTCAATCTCGCCAGCATCAACAAAACCACCATCAATGGTTGTGAACTGATAACTGCTCCATTCTTTTTCAGTTGTATCCTGTCCCCTCTGGTATAGGTCGTGAAACCAATTCATACCTTTTGGTGTGCCACAGAACACCGCACTGCCTTTGGTGTCTGATAGTGTAGGTCTCAAAACTTCTGTCCAGGCTGTTTCATCAATATCAGCACATTCATCTAACACCATAAAATCAATACCAACACCCCTCAATGAGTCCTTGTTGTCAGCACCTCTTAAACATATCCTAGATTGATTTTTAAGTTCTATTGTTAGTTCTGCTTCGTTGATTTTTTTGACCCAACGTAGGTCTTTCAATATCTGTTTGAGTTTGACCCAAGCAATTTGTTTTGCCTGTCTGTATGAGGGGCAAATCATCCACACTAATTTTTCTGGCTCTCGTGCATAATAACAAAGTTCTCTGATTGCCAAAGTAGTCTTACCAAATCTTCTGCCAGTGACCAATACCCTGAATCTGGCTTGATCATCCGCTACCTTGCGTTGCGGTGTTGATAATTTCATATATTGTAATTATATGGTGACTATTTGTCTTCCCACGGTAATGGTGCCGTTGACTCTTCGTCTGTTGGTGAATCCTGTTGGCCAAGCCAATTTTTTCCCAAAAACATAAGCATACGAGCATCGCCCGCCAATGCCTTTTCAAACTGTGCTCTTCTCAAACTTTTCTTACCTTCAGCCTTGCCCTTCTCTATAAGGTTCTTGAATCTCTTCTGTAGTGTGGTCACTGAAGTGCCAACGCAGTCTGCTATCTCTTCATAGGTGCAGTGCATTGACGCCAATTTAAAAATTAAATCGTGATCTAATTTGTATGATTTCTTCTGTGCGTCCATTATAAACTTTTATCCTCGCATATTATTCTAAAATGTCTTGCGTCAGTGTCACCATTGTTTGTGACAATCTTGCAACGGATGTTATACACATTGCCAGCGGTGCCACCCTGTAATCTTATGTTGACCAACTTGCCACCTGTGACTGTGATGTCCGTTGATGCGTTGGTAGGATGAACCAAAGGATCTGCGTCACCAGTTGGTGCTGTTATTGTCACCGTTGGCGTACCAGTAATGCTGTCTCCTGATGTGAGATAATCCGTGAAGTCAAGACCATATTGGATGTTTGACTCTGGATCTTTTGTTATGAAAAGACCATCGTTGTCTTTTTTGAATCCTGTTAAATTTGCCATTAATGATTGCTCCTAACTCTTGGTGTTGAAAATGCGTTTGTCATTGGTGGTATATTCAATTTTAAACTCCGTGTTTCTTGCGGAACAAGGTGTGCCCTTGTTTCTGCACTAACGATATTTACTCTATTTTCTGCCATTACCAATGTTTGTCTATTTTCCACAGGCAATACGATCGTCCTTGTTTCCGCATCAACCTTGATTGTGTTGAAAGGATCTGCTTGGAAAAACAGTCTGCCAACCTGTAGTGTGCTGGCAAATGCAGTCAACGCCGCCAAACCTCCTGGTTTGAACAAAGGAATTAATGCAGTAGTTGTAGTGACTGTGAAGTCACTAAATCCAGCAGGTTTGAAAGTTGGCGTTATTGATATTGATGAAGAAACATCAATGTCAGCGAATGTATCTGTGATGGCACTCGCCGTCAATATTGTGTTGAATGCTCCTGTTATGGCAATAGGTGTGTCATCAAGTGCAAATTTTAAACCAACAGACAAGGTAGGTGTGAATGCACCTGTCAATGCCGCACTGGCTTCTAACAATCCTTGTGCAGTCGCTTCAAATGTCGTTGTTGCACTAACACTGGCCTGTGCTGGTTGATTCAATGCTACATCTTCTGCTAATGTGAAAGCACCTGTGTATGTGACAACATCACCAAGTTTGAAAGTTGGTGAAAGTGTGATACTAGAATTGGTTTTCAACACATACGGTGTCTCCCAAACATCATCTGGCCAGTTGTCCCAGGTCTGTTCATTACCAAGCCAAGTTGACACAGGCCAGTCATCCCAGGCTGTTGTGGCCAAGAAGTCCCAAGTGTATTCACCTTCTTCAAGTGCAAAATTGTCAGCGGCGTATCCTACTTCAAAGTATGTGTTTAGATTGAATGAATCCCATATGTAATCACCTGTGATATCAAATTTGATACCAGCCTCTGTGGCGGTGCTGGTGCTGGCTGTCAGTGTTTCTAATGTGCCAATCTTGAAACTTGGTGTGGCTGACAGGCTGGTGCTGGCAGTCAAAGTTTCATTGTCTAACAATGTTAAATTGGCAGTTGATACCAGGAACAATGAAGTGGCATCTAGTGTTTTTGTGAAACCAAGTTTGAAACTAGGTGTCACTGCCAGACTTGATGTAGTTGCTAAATCAGTCTGCGGACATATCTTTTTGTTGACGCTGTCTTCACTGAAACTTGATGTTGTTGCAAGTGTTAGGTTATCTAAAAAAAATTCTTGGTTGGCGACCACAGCCATCGTACTGGTTGTCGTCATTGTTGGGATGGTGTGATCGCTGTCACTGCCATCCATTATGATGTCTAATGCTTGATAGTGTAGAACCGTGCTAGTAGTTGGTTGATTAATGTCAAATTCCTGTTCTGGATTGGCATAGAAAGTGACACTACCTGAGCCACCACCAAAATTTGCTGTTATTTTTATGTCTACCGTTGATGTACCATCACCAACTAGGGCCGTGCTGTTGTCAAATGTTGGTATCCAATCACTGAAACCAAAACCTGGCGGACTGAAAAAATTGAAGTCCCCAATGTTTGATACTAGGAATGGATTTATATGTCCGTCAAAGTCAAAATCACTTCCTGAATGATACAGTGTGCCCCTGCCTTTTGGTATGATCTTCTCGCCACGGAAACCATTTCCTGAACTGTTGATCTGTGTGAAATTGAATTCTTCAGGATTGATGCTGGGTGGTCCACCATCCCAATTACCTGGTCCTGCCTTTACATTGATATTATAAGATGTGCAACTACCACTGGGTATCATAGTCTGCACATAGTACACAATGGTCTGCACATAAGCCGCACAACGGCTGGTAGGAACACCCCTGTATGGTATCAACATACTGACAGGAGTGCCACCTCCGTAGTCTGGTGCACCTATGGCCTTGCCATCATTGTCATTTGTTAATCTAATTGAAAGTGTTTGAGAAGTTGGATTGTCGTGTGTGAGCGTGACTTTCTGTGAGCCTACGTTCCAAGCCACACCTGTGCCCAATGACCTCCTGTCATAGGGTCTAAAGGTTGGTTTTTGGTAAGAACCTACATCGCCATCGCTGTTGACACCACTTGGACCATTGTGGGTAGAACTATTGCTACTGGCGAATTTAATATATCGTACTGTTCTGTTGGTAGCCACGGGAGATCACCTCCTTGATTACGCAAGAGATACGCTTAAATTTCCAGATGATATTGTGAATTGGTCACCACTTGATACAGTTTTTGAAGTTGTCAAAGCACCATAGAACAACACGTTGCCACTTGAACTCGCATCCATAATCGCTATGTGTGTCACAATGTTTCCTGTAGATCCTGCTGACTGATAGTTGGCTGTCGCCACTGGAAATGAAACTGTTGCGTTGGAACTGATTGTGCCATCTGTTGACGCACCTGCGTTTCCAAATGCTATTGACTGTCTCGCATATGAACCTGCGTTGATTTCGTAGTAGCCAAATTTGCTTGTCGCATCTGTACCTGATGTGTTTGACTCAAGAGCCGCCGCTAAATTAGTCACCTGTGTAGAGTTTGCCGTTGTGAATAGGGCAACATACACTGTTCCTGGTGCACTGAAATTACCTGCGGTCTGTCTCAAGACGTGATCTAATAATTTATTTTCTAAATAATCGCTTGCCGCTGTCATTGTTGTTTTCTCCTTTGTTATATAACAAACATATTTATTGTTAAGTTGCCGTGAACTGTATCCTTACACTTGGAATGGCCGCAGTGTGGCCACCATATGGTGCCGCGAACTTTGTGAACACTCCTTTTACGTTGCCTGATGAATCAAAAGTCACCGTGTCGCCATCCACGCCTGAAAGATTGTAAGGCAGGCCAGGATCACCTATTGTCTCATCACCGTTGTTTGATTTGGTCACATTTGGGCCAACGCCGTATACTGCGTGGCCAGTGAGGACGCCACTTGAAGAACTGATACGTCCAATTGATATGCTGAAAGTTGCTGTGAAGTTTGGACCAGCACTTGATTGTGGTATGCCGTTGATGGCCGTAAGTTCCACAGTGTATGTGCCATTGGCTATTGGTAGATATTTGCCAAATGAATTGGTCTGATTGTCTGTGGTGGCCGTGCCCACTATCCCAAGCGGATCCTGTATGGTGGTATAACTTCTTGAAAATAGATGGTTATAACTGGAAGTTGTACTCGCTGAGTCAACTTCAATTATGGTGACGGCTGGTCCAGTTGTGCCTGTGGTTAAAATGCTTTTGGCGAATCCTATTGGCATAGTTCTCCTACGCGAAGTCTTTGGCTATTGTTGCTATTTGGTTTGTGCCATCATTGAATATCGTGACAACATCAATGTCATTGGCGCCAGTTGATAGTGCTGGTGTGCCTCCCGCGAACTTGGTAGAAGCGAAAGCACCTGTCCTTGAACCTGTGCCATCCTGTGTGATGATTATTGTGACGCTACCACCTGTTGGTAGGTTTGAAATTGTGAATGTAGTGCTGTGTGCCAGTGTCACTGTGTGTACACTCGCCAAAGCGGCATCAACTGTTATACCTGTTGAACTTGTCAATGCGTTGATGTCTTCCTTGTAGCCAACATTGAATCTTGCTGTTGCGTTTAGGTTTATGTCACCTGTGCCTGCAGGATCCAGTGTTATGTCTGCGTTTGAAGGTGATGTTATAGTTGACCCTGTGAATGTAAGGTCACCGTTGCCATTGCTTGTGATGTAGCCTGCGTCGTTTGTGAACATTGATACAGCACCTGACTTGTTGGTCAGTGTGTCTGAACTTGATGCTGTTATGAACCCAGCACCGTTTGTAAGAGCATTGGTGTTGGTTGGAATTGCGGCACCTGTGATTGTCAGTGTGCCATCTGAATTAGTTGATGTCGTGATGTTCGTGCCACCCCGTATGTATAGGCCACCACCATCTGCTATGGCGATGCCTGCTGAGTCATCACCTGAAAATGTTATGCCTGTTGATGTGCCTGTGGCATCAGAGGCCAATTCAAATCTTGCGTTGCCTGAATTGTATTTTAAAATCTGGTTTGCTGAAGGAGAATCTATGTTGAACATATCAATGATCGCATTGACGTTGTCAACATTCTGTTTGATGTCTGGTCTTGCCAGTCTAGGTGAATCTGTACCTGCGTCTAAATTTGTTGTTCCTGCTTTTGTTCCTGCGGGCCAAGTTGCCATTGTGTTAGTCTCCTTTTTGTATATTTACTTAAACTGTGTTGGTCTTTATAATCCTATAATAGTTGCCACAGGTTAAAACTGCCACACCATTACCTAATCGTGCCAATGCCATCCTGCCTGCGTTGGGCACTGTTCCTAAATTGATTGAGTCTGCCACCCTTGTTATCAAGGGCATATCAGAAGTCTGTTCCTGTAATTCAAAAACACTGACGTATGCTGTTGTGCCCTGTCTCCAGGCCACGCCAAAGTAATCGCCGTGTAGGTCGCCTATGCACACATCTTCTGCATCAAAGCCTGTGTTTGAACTGTCACTTGTGGTAGTGCTTGAAACAATCTTGGCATTGGTGCTGTGTGTGTTGTTTGCTGTGACTTCATCAAATCTAAACATCTCTGCCACGCCACCGTCGTGGGCAGTAGGATTGTATTGTGAACTTGCGGTCTCTGTGGTGTCACTCATTGCTGTGACGTACAGTGTTCCGCCGTTGGTGCCTGTCTCATCACCATACACCTGCACCATACTGTCGTTTTTAACCATACTGACATTGTTGTCTGGGTTGGTGTTGTTTGAACTACGTCCAGTGGGTGTGTAATATTTGACATCAGAATTTGATCTATAACTGTTTTCATTGTGCAAGGTGAAAGATAGGCCTGTACCACCATATCCACCACCACCGTTATTGGCGTAGTGGTCAAGCAAACCCATCTTGAACACGTTGTCTGATGTTGTGCCATCATTGTCAAATATGTTCAATGACATAAACAGCCTCTCAGTCTGTCTCTGTCCAATCAAGCCGCTGAAGTCTGTGATGTTGTCATCAGGTTCCAGGTGTTTTCTCATCCTGTGGATGTGTGGTATAAAATTGTCCTTGTTACCCATTGATCCGCTGTTGTAATAGGTGTCACCACGTCTGTCTACAGAATCGTGTTCACCGCCATAGTTTGGCTGTGTGCTGGGCGATGTGAGCAAGCCTGCAAGGCCTGAACCGCCACTGTTGCTATCGTTGGCTGTGTTGTGTCTGAATGAATAATTGCCTTTAAGCCACACGTGTGCCGCGCCTTTAAGTTCGTTATCTGGGGCGTCGTGCATATACCAAACAATCATATCTGCGTGAGAGTGCCAGAAGTGTTCAGTGTAATTGTAGGTGCCGCTTGGTGAACTTGAGCCACCTGATGAAGCGGTGGTCTCATAAACCGTGCAGTCCCAGTTGTCGTTTGGCAGATTTGAGGCCAGTCCTGATATCTTGCCTGAATCTGATAACTCCTGATTGAAAACCACTATGGTTCCGCTGTCAACATTACTGGTCAACACCATCTCCGCACCGTTGTTGACCATCTGCACCTTGTTGGTGCCAAGGTTGTGGAATGAACCCAATGTGAAATGTCCTGCTGTGGCATCATCCGTGTCTGGCACGAACTTGGCTATGGTCTGTGTGCCATTGTTGTCCACACCCATAAAGAAACTGCCTGAACTGGACAGACCAACTTTCTTGAATCCTTTTATGGCTTGATATGTGGTTCCCAATGCTGATGAATCATCCTTGATCCACTGTTGCCAGGCTGTGTCATTGGTGCCGTTGTATGTGCTCCAATCCGTAGTCCTGCCTGTGCCTCCACCCAGTGAGCCGCCTATAAAAACTGCTCTTCCTACTCCAGGAAATGTCATTCGTACTCCTTAACTATAAACTGGACCAAGTGTCCAATAGTAAGTGTTGCTTGATCCGTTGTATCTTGAAAATATGTAAACCGTCTGTATGTCATTTGCACTACTTACTGAACTTGAATTGGCACCGTTTGCGAACTTGAATGTCTCACTACTGCCTGGTGAAAATGTCATTGTTCTTGAACCTGTGCCGTCTTGCACAAGATAGAGAGTGACACCAACTGACTGTGTTGTGCTGGTTGGGAAGTTGCTCATCGTGAAACTTGTTATGTTGGCACCAAGGGTCACAATCTGTAAGTTTCCGTTGTCAAAGTCCACTGTGTATGTGCCGTTGCCTGAATGTGATGCCGTGTATGCACCTTCATTGAATTTCTTTATTGCACCAAACCGTTCATTGGCACTTTCATCTTCTGAATAGAAGTTGTAGTTTTCACCACTTGGTGTGATGCCACCTTTATCTGCATAGAAAAGGTATTCGTTTGTAAGATTTTTTGTTCCACTACCATCAGTGCTACCACGAACGTGCATACCATAGGCGTTAGTGACTGTTGTTGTCTTGCCTGATGGTGCTGATTGCACTATGGCAAATCTACCACCAAATTGATTTGTTTGCGTGATGTCACCATTCTGCAGATCAGTGCTGTATCCACCAACCTCTGACCATAAACTAATACCGTTGTGTGTTCCAACTTGTACACCGTGACTAGAAGTGTTAAGTGTGGCTGTGTTGAAGAAATGTCCTATACCACGACTGGTTCCTGTGTTCGTTGAGTCAAGACCGTTTTGGTCAACCTGTGCGTTGAATTGGTTTCTCCATCTACAATTTGAACTGCTGGAATCTGATCCTGTCAGTTTTATGTACATTGAATTATTTCTATATGCTCTTTCACCGTTGGTTTGCTCTTTGTAATCTGCAATCCTGGTCATACCTGCATTTCTTGTTGCCGTGGTTGCGGCAGACATATACCCATCTTCTCTGTAATCTGCAAATGTGCCTGCAGGGTTGAGCACTATGCCACCTGTGCCTGATGTTTCAAGAGTAAGGTCACCATTTGAAGGTGAACTGATTGTTGAACCTGTTATGGCAAGGTCACCTGTGGATCCGCCACCGCCACCACTGATAGTGATAGTTTTTGTGGCACCTGTTCCTGATGCTGTGACGCCTGAACCAACAAAGTTAAGGGTAGTTCCTGCTGTGGACAGTGATGAACCCTCTTCCTGTACTGTGATTCCACTGCCTCCTCCAGAAGCGGCCAATGTGATTGTGTCACCTGACGCACTGGTTGTGATTGTCATATTAGAACCTGCAACAAGAGTCAACGTGTCTGTTGCTGAATCTGCCACTACATCATCTTGTCCTGATACTGATATTGTTTTGAATGCGTTTGCGGCACCGCCACCTGAACCTGAAACTTCTGAATCAACATATGCTTTGATAGATTGCTGTGTTGCAAGTTGTGTGGCACTGTTGCTGGCCATATTGTCTTCGTCTAGTATTGCTGTTCCTGAAACACCTGTGTTCAACACTGGTGATGTCAAAGTTTTGTTTGTAAATGTTTGTGTTGCTGTGGTTCCAACAATCTCTTGATCTCCACCTGCTGGCAACGTCAGTGTGTTAGTGACTGAAGCACTGTGTGGTTGTGCTATCACCGTCTGTCCGTGTGAGTTGTTTTCACAGTTGAATATCAATGTTCCTGGATTCGTGTTTCCTTTTAAAACTGTCTTACCTGTTCCGTTTGGAGCAAGTTCTATGTTGGCATTTGATGTTGTGACAATGTCTTGTCCGTTGACATCAAGGTCGCCACCCAGTTGTGGTGATGAGTCTTCAGAAAGGTTGTTTATGGATACTGCCTGTGCCCTCGCATCTGTGTAGTATAGATTTGATGAACCTTCTGTTATTTCATCTGTGTTGTCTTTGGTTGCTATCTGTGTCGCAATATAAGCCTTGACTGATTGCTGTGATGGTGGTCTAGTTGCTGAGTCTGTTGAGAAATTGTCTTCATCAATAAGACTTAGGTCACCTGCGTCAACGTATGCCTTGACACTCTGTTGACTAGGTAATCTAGTTGCACTGTTGGATGACATATCATCTTCGTCAATCAA
>TARA_B100001057_G_scaffold73832_1_pt1 | contig 32130 bp, 33 predicted proteins | sample TARA_B100001057 | Tara Oceans TARA_B100001057 (sample SAMEA2621839) | marine metagenome | biome: marine biome (ENVO:00000447); feature: surface water layer (ENVO:00002042); material: "saline water (ENVO:00002010), including plankton (ENVO:xxxxxxxx)" | depth 5 m
AATAGCTCAATTGGCTTGATTTATGCACTGAAAAAAATTTTTGGATTAAAAATTGATAAAATTTAATTCCGACGAATAAACAATATTGTATAGATATTTATTAAGTTTCAGTTAGATATTAATTAGGCAAATTAACAGTATAATCTTCGTGATCACAATTAAAAAAAAAATAAAAAAAACTTTAAAGAATAGACCATTTCTTTTTTTTATAGCAAAAACCATACTTAATATTTTAAATTTAAATTACATTTTAATTTTTTTTAAATTTTTATTTCATCAAATTAGGATTCACTTTTGTTATCTGTTTCAAACTAAAATCGAACAAGATTTTTTTTTAAACGCTGGTATAAGTCCAACAAGATTAAAAGATTTAGAAGAATTGCTTAATTTGCAAATCACAAAATTTTTAAAAAAAAAACACACTAGAAAATTTTGTTATATTGAAGTAGGAGTTTTTTTAGGACAAACAACTGAAGTTCTAGGTTCTTTATTAAAAAAAAGGCTCGGTGATAATTTTGAAATTATAGTTATTGACCCATTTACTCCATATACAAAAACATTTCCTTACGATTTTATTATTAGGAGTGTAGACAAATATTTCATTCATAACATGAAAGTTAAAGGTTTATTCAAATATTTATATTTTATTAAAAATTTATCATCCTTAGGTTTTAAAATTTTAAAAGATAAAAAAACATGTTACGATTTTTGTTTTGTGGATGGTTCCCATAAATATCACGATATTCTGAAAGATATAAAGAATTTTTCAGAAATCCGTTTTATAGACCATGGTAATAAATATTATAATGGAGTGTTAGTTGGTGATGATTATGAATTTAGTTATAAGGAGCTTTGCAATATTGATAAAAAAAAGGAAAAAATACTTTTAAATTTAAAAAAAAATAATCTATTTAACGACTCAATGGTTACCTATGAAAATCATTGGTTTCATCCTGGTGTAACATTTGCGATTCACGATTCTGCGTTAAAAATAAATAAAACTACAAATGGGCTTTGGATTTTGAAATAGTAAAAATTAATAAGCGACATTAATTCTATCAAAGTGTTTATAACAATAGATTTAAATTATAGAAAAAATAGTTTTGAAAAAACTTTTATAATGAATACTTTAAAAAAAAAAACCAAACATTTATTAAAAAATAGTCCATATACTTTTACTCTTATTAAAGTTCTGTGGAGATTTTTTAATCTATCTTATTTAATTCTATTAATAAGATATATTTTACACAAAATTAAAATAACAAAATGTTTGTTTTTTAAAAAAAAAATTACTCGTGATTATTTTTTGGGTGCGAGCACCAGTAAAAAGCGAGTAAAAGAACTTAAAATATTACTTGATCAACAAATTACTCGTTATCAAAAATCGAAAGATAAAAAAAAATTCACATTAATTGAGGTCGGAGTTTTTTTAGGTCAAACTACCGAAGAATTAGGAAAATTATTAAAAAAAAAGTTGAAAAATAATTTTGAAATTATAACAATAGATCCTTTTATACCTTACACAAACTTATCTTTTTATGACTTTGTAATTCCTAATGTTTATAAATATTTTCTTCACAATATGAAGATATGTAATCTTAATGATAAAATATTTCATATAAGGATGAAATCAATAGAAGCTTTTAAAATTCTCAAAAAAAATAAAAAAAAATATGACTTTTGTTTTATTGATGGTTCTCATAAATATAATGATGTTTTACACGATGTAAAAAATTTTAATAAATTTTCAAAAAAGAAATTAGGATATAAGGGTATATTAGTCGGCGATGATTTTGAGTATTCATATAGTGAACTAATTAATAAAAAAAAAATAGATAAAAATAAATTAAAAAAAATTAAAAAAGACTATATAAATTTTGATAGTACAATTTCTTTACAGGGATTAGTTTTTCATCCTGGAGTTACCTTTGCGTTGAATGATTTAGGAGTTAAAGTAAATAAAAGTAAAAATGGTATATGGTCTATTGTTTAGTACAAATAATATAATGAAGAATAATAAGATAGTTCTTTTTGATTTAGATAGCACCTTAATTACTTGTGATAGTCTTAAAAAATTTACTTTGTTTTTACTTTTTAAAGATTTAAACAAATTTTTTTTAAAGATACCTTCTCTAATTATAATAATAATACAACACTTTATTTCCATCAGCGAACATAAAACCAAAACGAAGTCAAAATTTTTTCAAAAAATTTTAAAAGATTATAGTAGTAAACAAATTAAAAAATTTTCAATTGAATTTGCAAATTATATTTTTTCTAAATATAAAAATAAAAAAATTTATAGTAAGCTTTTAAAAGCAAAGAAACATAAAACAGAAATTTATATAGTAACAGCTAGTGCAGATTTTTATTGTAAATATATTGCAAAATTATTTCAAACTAAATTAATTTCTACCAAGGTTAGTTTGAACAAAAAAAGTTTTGGAAAGATTATAGGTAAAAACTGTTATGGGATTGAAAAAAAAATTAGAGTTTTAAAAGATATTAAAAATTTTAAAGATAAATATTCTATTTTTTATACTGATTCTAAATCTGATAGATATCTTATGAAAATTTGTGATAAAAGTTATTTATTATGATAAAAAATTTTACAATAGAGCTTATGCAGAAGAATTTTTTATGCAAAAAATGAGTAGAAAATATATATTTTCAATTTTAATCATTTATCCTATTTTTTTATTGGTAATTTTTGTAATTTTATACAAGGCTGGAATTTTGCATTCGTTTAAAAGATTCATTGTAAAAGAAAAGAACGAATTTATATTTCAAAATTATTCAGCTGTAGATAAACTTAAAATTGAAATAAAAAAAAAAGATCTTTTAATGATGAATTTTACAGCAGCAAAAGCAGTAGAGGAATACAGTATTAAATTTATTCAAAATCCATATTACAAAGCAAGAATATTATTTAAAGGAAAATATATTCCAGTAAATATAAGATTAAAAGGAGCTACAGCTAACGAGCATTTAAAAGGAAAAAAAAAATCATTTAGATTAAAAATTTTAGGTGAGAATAGTTTGTTAGGTATGACAGAGTTTTCGCTTATGGATCCAGCAAGACGTAATTACTTATATGAGTGGATTATAAGAAGAATCTTTTTAGATGAGGATTTGCTTTCTAAAAAATATGAATTTGTGCAGTTAACGATAAATGACGAAAATTTAGGCCTTTATGTAATTGATGAAAAACCTTCAAAACTCGTTATTGAACGAAATGCTGATAGAGAGGGAATAATTGTCCGATTTAATGACGATGCTTTTTGGTTTGATAAAATTGCCTACACAGTTTTGGGTAACAATATATCTGAAGCATGGCAGGAATATTATTACTCAGCACCTATCGAACCGTTAAATAAAAAAAAAATTGAAAATAATAAAGAACTATTACAACAATTCTTTGTAGCGAGAAAATTATTAGAGGATTTTAGATCAAATAAAATTTTAGCTAGTCAGGTTTTTGACATTTCTAAAATGGCTAAATTTTATGCAGTTTCAACAGCTGTTGGAGCCAATCATGGTGCATTAATTTTTAATATGGATTTTTATTTTAACCCTTTGACAAGTCTTTTAGAGCCAATTCTTGACGATAGTTATTCAGAAGTAAACTTTTCCCTAGGCCCAATAAACAAATATGCATACAGATATTGGCTTGATGACTTTTCTAAACAATTATTTAGAGATAAAAATTTCTTTAAGGCATATTTTAAGGAGTTTGAGCGCTTAAGTGAAGATAGCTATTTTAAAAATTTTTTAAAAAAACATTCAGAAGAATTAGAAAATTTAGAAAATTTATTCAAATTTTTTTATCCAGGTTTCCCTGATATGGATCAGTTGGTAAATGGGGAAATTAAAGCATTAGTAGATTCCCTTAAAAAAGCCCATAATCCACATTTGTTGCTTCGAGCAATTAAAAAAAATATTGATAATGATAAAATTACTTTAGATATAAGTCTTGCACACAATAATTTTCCTGTGGAAATTCTTGGCATAGAACATAAAGGAGAAATAGTAGCTGAAACAAAGCAAAATGTAATTTACCCAGATGATATATACTATGCAAAACCAAAGCTTTTTGAAACATTTTCATTTCTTAAAAATTCTAATTTTCCAGAAAAAATAGATTTGAAAAATAATAGTGAATTTTATCTAATTCATAAAATCTTAGGGGGCAAAAAAATTAAAAAAGTTGAAATAAATTTAAATCAAAACTATTTAGAAAATAAAATATTCAATAAAAAATTATCTTCAACAAAATTAAAAGAATTCGAATTTTTGTTAGTAGATGAAAATAAAAAGATAATAACATTTAAGAATAGGACACAAAAACTAGAAAAAGATTTATTTATACCTAAGGGTTACACTTTAAAGCTAGACTCTGGAACTAAAATTACATTAATTGATGGTAGCTCAATATTTTCTAAGTCAAATATTTTAATAAATGGAAATAAAGAATCCCCAATAATAATTGAGACACGAAAAAATAAAAATCATTTAAACTTTGGAGGTATTTACATTCTAAACACGACAAAAAAATCTTATATTAATTATGCAATATTTAAAAATCTAGGAAATTATTTTAATGGAACAAATCAATTTACAGGTTCAATAACTTTTTACAATTCAGATGTAAAAATTTTAAATTCTAAATTTACCAATAATCATTCTGAAGATAGTCTAAATATAATTAAATCTAAATTTATGATTGGAAATTCTTTATTTGATAATAGTCAGAGTGATGCTGTTGATATTGATTTCTCAGAAGGAAAGATTATAAACACCAAAATTCTAAATTCTAGTAATGATGGCTTAGATTTCAGTGGAAGCCATGTAGCTATTGAAAATATCTTTATATCAAAATCTGGTGACAAAGGAATAAGCATAGGGGAAAAAAGTTTAATTGAGGGAAAAAATATAACAATAAAAGAGTCTGGTATTGGTATTGCTACTAAAGACTCTTCAAATGCAAAAATTTCAGGGGCTACAATTGAAAATAATGATATTGGTGTTGCTACTTATAAGAAAAAAAAAGAATTTTCTAATGCAACTATTGTTTTTTCTAATTCCATAATTGAGAATAATAAAAAAAATTTTTTATCACAAAATAAATCTGATATAATACGCTAAAGGTAATATGAAAATTATAAAATTTACTTTTATTTGGTTTTTTTTTCTGATCACTATCATTCAAGCTGAAATAAATTCCCAAAAAAATATTGACTCCATTCAAAGTATAAATGATGAAATTTATTCTTTTGCAGTTATTGGACATGCATATGGAGCGCCAAGTACATCAGTCTATCCTTCAGCATCTCTGTTATCTGGAGTTAATAAAATTGCAGATTATAGACCAAATTTTTTAATTTTATTGGGAGATACAATACAACATGGAAGCAGTGCTAGTAACATCTTAAACTTAAAAGAAAATAAAATTCAAAAATTTAATGATGCTCAGTTAGAAACTTTACAAAAACTATTTGTTGATAAAATAAATGCTCCAGTTCTTAATGTTCCAGGTAATCATGATGATCCTGAAGGTGAGTGGTACAAGTATAATTTTGGAAATAATAGTAACATTAATTTTAAAATAAATTCAGAGGCCTTCATTTTGTTTAATTCAATGAATTTATGTGGTGGAAATAAAGAAATTAATTTAGAGGAAAAGTTTATTTTAGAAAATTTACAAAAGTATAAAAATAATACTGATATTAAAAATATTTTTTTGTTAATGCACCAAGCTATATTTACTTCTGAAAATAATGAATTAAAGGATGTTAAATATTGGGTAAATGGAGGTTTGGCAAAGTGCCCATCTTATACTGATAAAATTTTACCTGTATTAAATGAATTACAAAAAAAAATTAAAATTTTTCTTATTGCAGGTGATACAGGTTGTAAAGATTATAAATTAGGTGCTGCACCAATTGATACATTTCCTTTATTTTTTCATAAAAGAGAAAATATCAATTATCTTATATCTGGTGTTTGTGAAAATATTAATGATAATTTCGTTAACATAATTATAAATAATGGAGAGGTTGATTTTGAGCCTGTATCTTTTCTTTACGATAGAATGAATAACATAGAAGCTTATAACCTTGGATATTGGAAAGAACATTTTTTAAATTGGAAACAAAAACAAGAAAAATTTGAAACTGAACATCAGATAGAAATTTTTAAAAGAGATAAACCAACCAATAAAATAAAAAAAATAATTAAACTAATTGAGGATATGTTTAAAAGTAAAAAATTTTATGCAGGGATTATTTTTTCATTCATAATCTTATTTTTCTTTAAAAGATTTATTTTAATATTTAGATGAAAACCCAAAAAAGAAATGAAATTAAATTCATTTTAAACAATATTCCAGTTGAAACTTTAGTATATTTTTTAAAAGCTAGTAATGGTTTATTTTTTAAAGAATTTCCAGGAAGATTTATTAATAGTATTTATTTTGATAATTTAAATTTTGATTTCTATAAAAAAAATATTGAAGGATTTAGTCAAAGGCAAAAAATTAGACTACGTTTTTATGGAAAACAAAATACTAATTTGATTAAAAATTCTGTGCTTGAGTTTAAAATTAAAGAGAACAATCTTGGATATAAAATAAAAAAAAATTTTGGAAAATTTGAATTAAAAGATATATTTTCTAGGAATTTTAAGGATAAAATTAAAAAATTTACATTTCATATTTCCGATTATTTGAGACCAATTTTGATTAATAATTATTATAGGAATTACTTCGTTAGCAGAAATCAGAATATTAGATTTACAATTGATCAATTTATTAAATATGATTATTTAAATTTTAATAAAATTAATTTTAATAAAATTATATACCCTAAGATTATAGTTGAAGCTAAGTTTGATCCGAGACATAAGGAAGAAGCATTGAACATAATAAATAAAATGCCATTAAGAGCTGTAAAAAATTCAAAGTATGTGATAGGCATAAATAAATTTTTAAGGTAATAAATACAAAGTTTAATATGAATCAAGAGCTAGCTACCTATTTTGCTTTATCGCAAGATAAAATCTTATTACCACAATTTGTTTCAAATTTAATATTATGTGTATTACTATCTTTCATTTTAGCTTTATTTTATGAGAGATATGGCTCATCTATTTCTGATAGAAAAAAATTTTCAAAAATTTTTATCTTGCTCGCAGCAACTACTTTTTTAGTCATATCAATTGTTAAGTCATCTTTTGCACTATCTTTAGGCCTTGTAGGAGCCCTGTCTATAGTAAGATATCGTGGTGCAATTAAAGAGCCAGAGGAACTAACTTTTCTTTTTTTAGCAATCGCAATTGGTTTGGGCTTTGGTGCAAATCAGGGCTTAATAACTTTTACTGCATTTTTTCTAATTTTATTAGTTGTTTTTTTTCAAAAAAAATATTTCGTAAAGAATTTTAATGATAATAATGGGATGATACTATCCATACTTTATGATCAAAAATCTGATGATGATTTTTCAAATATCGTTAGAATAATTCAAGATAATGTAAATAAGTCTGAATTAAGAAGATTTAGTGATAAAAACAATTCAATAGAGGCTATTTTTTTTATTGAAGCAGAAAAACCAACTAAAATATTAAAAATATCAGAAGATTTAAAAAAGTTTGATGACTCTTTAGAAGTAGAATTTATAGACAATAGCAACATATTTTAGATTTTCATAAATTATAATTAACAATGCTAATTTCAGTTATTTGTAGTTCAAGAAGACCTTATCTGTGGAAGAATTTATATAATCTAATACACTCAGATAATATTGATTATGAAATAATATTTATAGGACCCTTTAAACCTAATTTCAAACTACCAAAAACCTGTAAATTTATTCACACAATAGTAAAACCTTCGCAATGTTTTGAAATTGGTTGCAGATCTGCCAAAGGCAATTACTTAATTTTATTTGCTGACGATATGGTAAGTGAACAGAAAAAATTATTAGAAATTTATTTTAACTTTATAAAAAGACAAAAAAATGATTTGTTTCTTCTTTCTCAACAAATTGAATCTTACGGTGATAAAATTGTTGTTCCAAATAAACAGTACGATAATTTTATATTTCCGGTTGCGCCAGTTTTTAGTAAAAGAATTTTTATTGAAGTTGGCGGTATAGATTCAAGTTTTATTGCAGTAATGCATGACACTGACCTATATTTAAGAATGATGCAATTTGGCTGTAAGTTGTACTTTTCAGGTATTAATTTTATTGAAAAAGAAAGGCCTTTATTAGAACCTACTTTATATGGAGATTTTTCAGGTTATGATTTAAAGTATTTTGAAAAAGTATGGAGGCCAAATAATAAATTTAATTTTAAAAATAAAAGAAAAATTAAAAAATTCAAATCAAAAAATATATTTTCAATTTCCCAAGGACCAAAGGGTAAATGGAAGTATAAATCTCTTATTTTATTTTATTTAATGCAATCAAATTTAAAGAATAAAATTTTAAAAATAGTTAGACTAGACTTTCTAATTTTTATGAGAATTTACTCTAAAAATAAAAAAAACTTTTTTGTTAAAAAATTTTCAAAATTTATAAAATTTTTATTTTATTAATATAATCTTAAAAATTATTAAATTATTAGAAATTTAAAGTAATTTTTTTAAACTTTCTTTACCCAAATTTTGTTTGAGTATCATTGCCTCTCTATCCTGATAGTAATTAAAGATTTGTTTGTCATTTGAAGTTAAAAATTTTATTTTCTTATTTACTTTATGACTCAACAGACATTTATTTATTATTGGTAAAATTCCACCACTTTTTGAATTCTCATCATAAATTATAATTTTTTCGTATTGTTTAATTATATTTATAAATCCTTTTTTATTAAAGTTTTTATATTTAAAAAAGTTTAAAACAGATATTTTATTTTTCATAGAAGCTATTTCAGTTGCATATTTACAAAAAATTCCAGTAGTTATAATTAATGTATTTTTCTTTTTTGACTTAAAGATAATTTCATATCCTTTGTCTAGATTATATTTAATATTTTGATTAAAATTTAAATTACCTTTATCAATTCTAATATAAGTTGGGCCTTTGATATTGTTTATTTTTTTGGATACTTCGTTGGCTAAATTGTTATCACTTATATTGTAAATTTCAAATTCAGGAATTAAATACATTAAGTAAATATCTTGTGTTCCATGATGTGTAGGACCGTCATAAGGGAAAGAAAATCCAGGTCCTATTCCAATTACTTTTACATTTAAATTGTGACTTGCAATATTAAATCGCAATTGTTCATAGCATCTAAATGTTAAAAAAGAGCAAAATCCATATACTAGTGGAAATTTATTAAATTTAGCAAGACCTGCTGAAATATTAATTAGGTTTTGTTCTGCAACACCACAATCAATAAATCTTTGATTGTTTCTCAAACTCTTTAATGAAAAAACATCAGCATCATTGGTTAAAATAAAATTTTTTTTATTCTTAATAAATATTTTTTTTATATTTTCAAAAAAAATATCTCTTATGTCACCATCAAGCTTGCTCATAATATCTAATTAGTTTTTTAATTTCATTATTATTCATGCTTTGGTGACTATATTTAATATTATTTTCAGCTAAACCAAAACCTTTGCCTTTAATAGTATTAGCAATAATTATCGAGGATTTTTTACTTTTATTTGCTTTGTTGTAACATTTATCAATACTTTGATGATTATGACCATTTATTTTTGAAACTGAAAAATTTAATTGATTTAAAATTTTTTTATCTAAAACTTCTTTTTTTTCAATGAAACTAGAGGCAGACAATCTATTTCTATCTATTATAATTATTATATTATTAATTTTTTTTTCTGAAATAAAAAATAATGCTTCCCATATAGATCCTTCATCTATTTCAGCATCACCTACAATGGTCCAAACTTTTTTTCTAGGGTTTGCTAAAGCAAAGCCTGTACTCACTCCAATTGAATGACCTAAAGACCCAGTATTCCAATCTATATATTTATCAAGATTAAAAACATCAAGCTGACCTCCTATAAGAGCTTTTTCCATCAGAATATTAAAGCTTTTATTAGAAATTATTTTTTGTTTTATCATTATAGAAAATAACACTCCAAGAGCATGACCTTTGCTCAAGATAAAAGGAGATCTATTTTTGTTTTTAAGATCTATATATTTGCCAAAAAATAAAACAGTAAGTAAATCTAGACATGAAGCACTGCCTCCTAAATGATACTTGGCTCCTTTGTCTATTAGCTTAAGGAATTGCAATCGGATTTCATTGCTTATTTTTTTAAAATTCTTTTCCATAGATTTTTTGATTTGGGTCAGTCACCACTTCAACCAAGTAAGGAATATTATTAGACATAAGTTTTTCTAATTTTTTGTTAATTTCATCCTCTTTCTTAATTATTTCATATTTTAAATCAAATGCATTTGCTATTTTTTTAAAGTTCAATGTACCTACACCAGTAAGATCTTCAGTATCAAGTCTATTGCCTGCAAAAAAATTATCCTGCCATTTTTTCATGGATACATATCCACCATTATTTATAACAAATGTTTTTATATTTAATTTGTAGTGTGAAATAGTTTTAAGTTCTTGTATATTTAATTCAATTGATCCATCACCTGTGACTGATAAAATTTGATTATTCTTTTCTGCAACTGCCGCACCTATTGAAAGAGGTAAAGATAAGCCCATTGCTGCATTTGCACCAGAAGAAATTTCTTTGCCACCGTTATTGAAGTGCCATGCTTGCCCACCTATATAGTAATTAGATCCAGCGTCAGTAATTAATGTATGATTTTTTTTGGTTTGTTCACCCAGTAAATACATAAATCTGTACAAATCAATTGGACTTTTTTTACTAAATAAATTTGGAATTATATCCTTTTTCTTTTGAATGCCACATAACTTTTGCCATTTCCCAAAGTTTGGAATCTTAACTTTTGATAATTTCTTATAGAATTGTGGTAGGAATGTTTCTAAATCATCTTGAATTTTTAAATCTATTTTTTTTAAACCCAATTTAAGCTCATTAACATCATTGTTGATCGATATACAGTAGGCATTTTTAGCAAATGTTTTTGGGTTGCCCAAACAAAAAGTTGGAGAAAATCTACATCCAAGTGAGATAAATAGATCACAGTCATCAGTGATTTTTTTTACATGTGGTACACCCTTAATTCCACACAATCCAAGATTTTGCTTATTAGAGTAAGGCATTAAATCATTTGCAAACCTTGTAGTTACAAATGGAATTTTAGATTTTTTGATAATTTTTTTAAAAGTTTTAATCTGATTAGATTGCTTTATACCATTTCCAATTGCTAATAAGGGTTTTTTAGATGATTGAATTTTTTTTATAATTTTATTTATATTATTATAATTTGTTTTAATTTTTCTTTTTCGAGGAAGAAACTTTTTTAGTTCTTTTGGATTTTTTATTTCTATTGATTGTATATCTAGAGGGATTTCAACCCACACAGGTCCAAAACGGCCAGATTTTGCTTCGTAAATAGCTTTCTGTATTAAATATAAGCAATTTTTAGGTTTATCAATTTTTACAGAGTATTTGGTAATTCTATCTAAAATTCTAGTAATACTGAACTCTGCAGTACCTAAAGTTCTTAAATTTAGTTTTTTATATGTATCTGCACAAAATTCATTTTCAACCTGTCCACTAATTATTATAACTGGCGCACTATCCACAAATGCTTCAGCTAAACCTGGAAGTGCATTAGTTGCCCCAGGACCTGCCGTAACACAAACTGCACCAATTTGATTTTTAGATTTTGCATAAGCTTCAGCCATCATAGGTGCAGCAGCTTCATTTCTTGCCGCATAATATCTAATTCCTGACTGTTCAATTGCATCGTTTAAATACATTGCGCCATACCCTGTCAGCATAAATATATCTTTTATTGAATTCTTTTTAAGTTCAGCTGCAATTATTTCAGATACGTTCATGATATTTTCTTTAATAACTTATTTTTTATTTTGTAAAAATAATAAAATCTAGTATTTGTAGACAAAGTCAATAAAAAAGAAATACTCTTAAAAACCTTATTATTTATTAGAGTAAAAAAGATATAATTGTTAAATTTCCATTTTCCAGTTAAGCCTTGAGGTTTCTTTAATTCAAGTAATTTGTTATCAAATCTTTGAATTTTTTTTAATCTTTTTTTTGAAAGAATGAGTTTTTTTTTTTTATTTTTTTTTATCCAGCAATTGTCTAATTGCACTCTATCATGATTCCAATATGTTGGAAGAAGATTATTAGATTTATTATGAATTTTGTCTTCATCAATAAATAAATTACAATAATAAATTTTTTTATTAATTTGTTTTAATCTTAGATAAAGATCAATGTCTGATAAAACTGCAATAAAATTTTTATCATACCCTCCTAATCTTAGAACATCACTTTTTTTAATTAAAGGAGCAATCGGTAAATTTGTTTTATTATTCCAAGGCAAATAATTATATTCGTGTTTTTTTACAGGAATTCCACTTACGCTATATTTGCATGAGACTATTCTTTTTGGAAATTTTTTTGCTTTCTGATAAATATAAAATAAAGGATCTTTAGCTCCTTTCAACAAACAATCATCAGCCATCTGCATTAAATAATTTCCACTCGAATTAATTAATCCAATTTGAAGACACTGTACTGGTTTGAGAAAAGATTGAATTATCTTAATATTTTTATCATTAATAGCACTGTTTTGTTTAGGCCCAATAAAAATAATTTCATAATTTATTTTATTTGAACTTAAATTTTTTATAATTTTTTTCCAATTTTTTGAATTATTTGATGGAATAATTACACTGATTTTATCATGTTTCATTTTTGATTATAAAAATCACCATTTTCTATAAATAGATATGAATAAGATTTTTTATCAAGGTAAGCTTTTTTAAATGCAGGAAAGATTTGTTTTGGAGAATTTAAAAAAACAACTTTTACCTCTGTCAATGTCTCTTTGAATATTTTTGTATAATCTTGTGTATGTTGTGGCCCTCCATCCAATGGTTTTTTTGAACCAACAGAGGTTCTAATTATAACTCTAGGTTTAATTTCGTTACGAGACATTTTTCTAACTTTGTCTAAGTGATTTACCAATTGGTTGAAAGCCAGTATTAAAAAATCAAATCTTGGATAGCAAGTAATCGGAACAAAGCCGTTCATTGCGAGACCCAGTGACATTCCCATTTGGGCGTCTTCAAATACAGGCATTTCTAGCTTCTTTTTATTTGGTACACCTATAAGTGTATTATAAATTGCATTACCTGAAAATTCTACTGACTGACCTAAAAATATTGTATTTGGTTTTTTTGCCAAATAGTTCATTGATTTAATTAGTTCATTTTTATATTTCATAATAACTTAAAATAAAATCCATCCACCTGTTCCGTGATGTGGAAACTTTCTTTTATATTTGTAATAAATCACATCTTTTGGTTTTATACTTTTTTTTATCCACACTTTATTGGTAGGAGTATTTGTACTTAAGCCATTATCTTCCACAACAAACTTCAGTGGTAGTTTATGGTTTTTTGCATATTTGTAACACTCGTGAAACATCCCTGTTTCAAAAGTCATGTCTCCAATAAAAACCCACACTTTACTTGTTTTTTTTTTATTTTTTAGCTTTATCGATTTTGCAACACCCAATGCTATTGGGATTATTCCCGCAACAATTGCTGACGAATAAAATTTATGTTTAATATTATTAATTCCCATACTTCTTCCAGCAACAATTTCTTTTTTTAACCATTCTTTGGGAATTCCTTTTAGAAGTGCGTGATAATGATTTCTCCATGTTGAAAATACCCAATCATTTTTTTTAATCTTTTTAAAAATTTTTATTAATTGAGCCTCATTATTTCCAGACAGATGTATCGGTGCTCTTATTTTTCCAGACTCATAAACTTTTTTAATATCCAGCTCAAAATCAAGCAGTTCTTTTTTCGTAATCATTTATCTATCAAGAAAATTATTTTTTTTGACCTTTTGTCTCCAATAATTTAATAAGTCAAGCATTGTTTTTTCAAATTTTATTTTTGGCTTCCATCCTGTATGTTTTTGAAATTTAGATGTATTTGGAACTTGTAGGTCAGCATCGATAGGTCTTAGTCTATTTTTATCTTCTATAATTTTAATGTTCTTAAACCTAGAAAGTGAAATTAAATAATTTAACATATCTCCAATTTTACATGTAAAATTGCCCCCTATGTTATAAGCTTCACCGGGCTTAGGTTTTTTTGTTAAAAGCATGTAATAAGCTCTAACGGCATCTCTGACATCAGCAAAGGTTCTTAATGACTCTAAATTTCCAACTTTAATTAAAGGCGAACTTTTTTTTGCTTCAATTAAAGCAATTTGCTTTGCAAATGTAGACTCTGCAAAAACATCACCTCTACGCGGTCCAGTATGAGTAAACATTCTAGTTACCATTACTTTCATCTTATATGCTTCAAAAAAATATCTACCAATGAGATCAGTCCCCACTTTAGAAATAGCATAAGGAGAAGCTGGATGAAAATTACAATTTTCATCAATTGGTAGTTTATCCTTTGAAACTTTGCCAAATATTTCAGATGAGGAACATACATGAACATAGGGCTTGTATTTAGATTTATTAATAGCATTAAGGAGATTGTACGTACCTATTATATTTGTGTCTAAGGTTAAATTAGCCTCAGTAAAGCTTGTTTGAGGATAGCTTTGAGCTGCTAAATGAAAGACATAATCAGGCTTAGATTGATTAATACATTCAACTAAAGAACTATAATCATTTAAATCTCCATAGATAAAATTTACTCTTGATTTTTTTTTATTAGCTTCATTGAGTAGATGCTCAACATTTTCAAGAGGACTTCTCCATCTTGAGAGCCCATAAATTTTCCACTTTGTATTCTTTAATAAATAGTCAGTTAAATGAGAACCAACCATTCCAGTAATTCCAGTAATAAGCGCAGATTTCATAAAAAAATTAATTTTAAACTATAAAATATATTTATTTATAAGTATATAGTTCAATATTATGAAAATTAACCGTAAGATTTTGTCAACTATATTCCATACAAACAAAAATGAAATTAATAAATTTTGTTCACATTTACTTAAAAAAAAAATAAACTTTTCTTACATTAAGGGGCTAGAGAGAGATAAAGTCTTAATACAAATTTTAAAAAGAATTAGATCTGATCATCAGATTATAGCTGGAAAAGGTAGAACAAAAAAATGGCATGAGGGGTGGGGGGAGGCTTTAAGCTTATATAAAAAATCTAATTCTTTAACACCTAAGTTTTATACGGCAAGAGAAAACAAATATTTTAGACTTAATGGAGAGCTAATAAGAAGTAAAAGTCCTAATTTTGAAGTAGATATGGTAAATTTATTCAGAAACTGGTACTTCAAAAAATATTTTAAAAATATTAACAATATTTATGAATTTGGAGCTGGCACAGGTCATAATATGGTTGAGCTGTCAAAAATTTTTCCAGATAAAAATTTATATGCTTCAGATTTTGTACTAACTTCAGTCAATTTGTTAAAATTAGTGTCAAAAAAAAAGAAAATGAAAATGAAATGTTTTCAATTTGATATGGCGAAACCAAATAGAAAATTAGAAATCAAAGAAGAGTCTGCGATATATACTTCGGGTGCTTTAGAACAATTGTCAGGTAAAATTTATGATTTTATAAATTTTACCTTATCTAAAAAACCAAAGATAGTTATTCATGTTGAACCAGCACCTCAGTTTTATGATACAAAAAAACTTGTAGATTTTACTGCAGATTTTTTTCAGAGAAAAAGAGGATACACAGATAATTTATTAGACTACTTAACATTGTTAGAGAGAAAAAAAAAAATTAAGATTATAAAAAAGATGAAAAGCCCATTTGGTAGCTTAATGATCGAGGGTTATAATTTCATAGTATGGAGACCAAAATAAATTGAATTTTAATTTAAAAAAAAAAAATGTCTTTATATCAGGGGGATCTCATGGAATCGGTCTTGCTTGTGCAGAGCTTTTTGCAAAATACGGCGCAAATATAATTACTTTTTCTAGAGATGAAAAAAAAATTAAAAATACAAAAAAAATACTTTCAAAGTATAAAATAAAAAATTTAGTAGAAGAGGGTGATATTTTGGATGCAGATTTCCCCCAAAATTTTGCAAAAAAAATCCTTAAAAAATTTAAAAAAATTGACATTTTGATACATAATGTTGGAGGAGGTGGTAGATGGGGGAAAGAAAGTATTTTTGATACTGACCCAAATGTGTGGAATGAAGTTTATGAAAAAAATAATAGAGGTGTAGTATTATTTTCTAAATTCTTCTTACCATCCATGGTTAAAAATAATTGGGGAAGAGTAATAGCTATCGGTTCTATTTGTGGAATTGAGGCAAGGCAGGAGGATAGAATATGGTTTAATGCAGCAAAATCTGCTCAACATGCAATTATAAAATCTTTTTCAAATAAAAAATATTTTACAAAAAAAAATATAACTTTTAATTCAGTTTCACCAGGCCCAATATTTATTAAGAATACAGGATGGGATAAAGAAAAAAAAAGAAATCCAAAAAAATTTAAAAAATTTATTGAAGATTTTATTCCTGTTAAACAAGTTGGCAAACCTGAAGATGTAGCAAAATTATGTTTATTTCTAGCCTCTACAAACGCCCAATACATTAATGGAAGCAACTTAATAATTGATGGTGGTGTCACTAATACTATTTGATCAGAAATGATAAATATTTTAAAAAAAATTTCAAATGATCTAAGAATTGATATTGTTAAAACAATTTTTAAAGTAAAAAAAGGTCATATAGGAGGAAGTTTTTCATGTTTAGATATACTGGTTAGTATTTATCACTCAAATATTTTTAATCTTAAAAAGAATAATTTTGTAAAAAAAAATAACGATATATTTATCTTATCCAAAGGACATAGCGCGATAGCTCTTTATTCAGTTTTAAATTCAAAAAAAATATCTAAAAATTTTGAATTAAAAAATTTTCACAAACCAGGAGGACTATTAATGGAACACCCATCGCCTAACCCTAAACTACCTGGAATAGAAGTTGAAACAGGCTCGCTTGGAAATGGTATAGGTATGGGGATAGGTATAGCGCATGTAGAAAAAAAAAAATCTATCATAATATTAGTTGGTGATGGCGAGCTTTACGAGGGATCTAATTGGGAAGCCATGATGGCAGCATCTCATTATAATTTAAAAAATTTACTGGTAATAGTTGATAGAAATTATTCTATTACATTAGATAAAACTGAGAATGTGATAAAATTAGAAAACTTACAGAATAAAATCAAAGCCTTTGGATTTAATACAAATGTAATTGATGGTCATGATTATAGAAAAATAATTCAAAATTTAAAAAAATTTAAAAAGAGAAAAAATGATAAGCCAAGCTGTTTAATTTGTAATACTGTAAAAGGAAGAGGTTCAAGAGTTCTAGAGAGTGATTTAAAATTTCATCACGCAGTACCAAATGAAAAAGAATATATAAAAATTCTTAGTGACTTAAATAAAAATTATGCTTATTGATATTAGAGACGCTTTTTTTGAAGAGCTTTATAAAAAAATTAAAAAAGATAAAAAAATTATTCTTCTTTCTGTTGATCAGGGTGCCCATACAATAAAAAAAATTATAAGAGATTTTCCTGATAATTATATTAATATTGGAATTTCAGAACAGAATGCATTCAATGTAGCAACTGGATTGGCTAAGAGAAAATTTAAACCCTATGTTTATCTAATCTCACCATTTACACTTAGAGCAATAGAGCAAATTAAAATTGGAATATGTTCAATGAAGCAAAAAGTTTCAATTGTGGCATCAGGCCCTGGATTTACATATGCATCTGATGGACCAACACATTATTTCAATGAGGATTATGGGGTGTTAAAAAACTTCCCAAATTTAAATTTTTTTTGTACTTCAGATTCACATTCTGCTAAAAGAGCTTTTTTAAAATCCTATCAATCAAAAAATCCTTCATTTATAAGACTTGAAAAAGGCACTCATAAAACTTTGAAAAAATATTCAAATAATTCACTAAATTATATTTCAAACAGTAATGATGTTTTGGTGATTAGTAATGGATATATATCAATACTTGTAAAAAGAATATTAGATAGCGTGCCTCAAAAGTATAAATTTGGATTATTAGATATAACTCAATTTATTCCTTTAGAAGAAAATATGATTAAAAAAATAATATCAAAGTATAAAAAAATTATATTTTTGGATGAGAGTCCACTTATTTCTTCAGTCAATAAAGATATACATTACGGATGTTTGAATAATCAAAAATTAAAAAGTTTAAAATTTTTTTTCTACAATACAGATTTTAAATTTTGGAAAGTTTCAGGTAATAGAGATTATTTATTAAAACTAAATTTTTTAGATGAATTTAATTTGAAAAAAAACATAATTAATATTATTAAGTATAAATAACGATTTTTACCTCACTTATAAATGGAAATAAAAAATACAAATAATAAGCCAATTTTATCTGTAATGATGCCAGTTCATGAAGGTGAAATGTTTTTAGAAGAAACTCTAAATTGTGTATTAAATCAAAGTTTTAGAGACTTCGAATTTGTGATTTTAGACAATCAATCTGAAGATAACTCTCAAAAAATAATAAAATCATTTCAAGAAAAAGACCAAAGAATAAAATATATATATGACACAAAAAAAAGGAATGGTAACGATTGTTTCTCTGAGCTAATTAAATATGTTTCTGGTAAATATTTGATAATATTAAACGATGATAATTATTTAGATAATAATTTCTTTAAAAAAATTTTTAAAAAGATACATAATACACAATCAGATTTGGTTGTGTCCAATGGTTGGTACACTGATGAATTTAGAAACAATAAAAAAAAATTTTTTAAAAACAAAATATATTTTAGAGGAAAGCCAAGTATTTATAAGATAATTAATTTTTTCTTAAAAGGAGATGTTATACCTTTACTCTTACCCACTATAGTTTTACGAGAAACTTTTAAAAAAATGCTACCTTACCTGAACCTAAGTAAATTTGAAAATGATGCTGATACATTAATGGGTGTAAAGATACTTAGTAATTTAAAAATAGAAGCTCATGACGAATTACTTTTCTTTTGTAGGATTTATGATTCCCATGAAAGATATCATGAAAGCAAACCTAAATTAGGTTCTTTTTTTAAATATGATATAATTGAAAAAATTAAGCATGATCTTAATCTTTTAAGTCATTGCATTAAGGAAATTTATTTATCAAAAATTAGTTATTTTAGTAAAATAATTTTAATAATATTTTTTCCATTTTTACTAATAATGAAAAGATTAAAAAATATTCTCTATGAATTTATGGTAAAAATTAAAAATCTTATATGAGCGATCTAACTGTTGTTGTTATAAATAAAAATTCTGGAAAATATATAAGAAAATCTTGTTTGAGTATCTTATCACAAGACTACCCTAATTTTGAGATTTCTATAATCGATAGCGCGTCTACAGACAATTCAATTGAACAAATAAAATTGATAAATTCAAACAAGATAAAAATATTTAATGTTGGTTCTGATGTAAACCACCATGATGCTTGGTTGTATGGAATTAAAAATGTTAAGACAAAATACATATCATTTATGACAACAACGGATGGGTATATTGACAATCAGTGGTTTAGTACTGCTATTTCTGAAATTGAAAATGATAAAAGATTATCTTTTGTTTATGCAAATAGTATACAAAGAAAAAATAATGAAAATCTTAATGATATTAATCAAAAATTTTTTTTAAAATTTAACCTTCCAAGTCATGAATCTTTCTATCCTTTTTATCTCGCAACAAACTATCATATAAATGAATTAAATTGTATCTGGGCAACAGATGTAATTAATAACTTAATAAAATATAAATCAGATAGTTTGGCAAGTTTTGAAAGCAGTAAAACTGTTTTTGATTTATTTGAAACTTTGGAATTTTTAGCTATAAAAAATGGATTTCTTGGAAAATATATCAACACGATCGCAAATTATGGTCGTGAGCATGATAATAGTTTGACTGCAAAATACCAACTGGACCAGAACATGATAAAAAAGAGAAGAGAGGTAGCATTACATCGGAGAAAAGTTATTTTTAAAAATATCAAAAATAAAATGATTTTTCAAAATAGAAATTTTGAAGAAGTATCAAAAGTTGACAATATTACTTTTTTAAATTTTTATATATCATTCTTGGTTTATTCTATTTTTTTTCCTCAATATAAGAAAAAAAGGCCCTTATATTCCTTAAATTATTTATTTATAAAATTTAAAATAATTTTTTTTGAAAATATATTGGTTAAAATAATAAATATTTTACTAAAAAAATTACAAAATAAAAAATTTTATAAATCAAAATAATAATGAATATTGTCCAGGCTTATAAATTTTTCTTAAAAATACTATCTGTTAAAGAAAAATTTAAACTAATTATTTTAACGATATCATCTCTATTTTTATCAATACTAGAATTTTTAAGTATAATTTTGATATATCCGTTTATTTTAAGCCTTCAAAATTTATCTGGTGGAGAAACAATTATTAATGAAAGAATAGAGTCCTTTAGATTATTTCTAAACTATGATCATGATGATTTTGTAAAAATATTATTCTTCCTTATAATCGTTTTTTTTATCTTGTTTAATATTTTAAATTTAGTTTTGCTGTACAATTTTTCATTTTTCTGGAGCAAAATTATTGGAAAATTACAATTCAGAGTTTTTAAATACTATACAGAAATGAAGTATTTAGATTTATTAAATATTAATAATGCATCAATTTTAAAAGATATTATTTTTGAAGTTAAAAGATTTATTTCCATGTTTATTTCGCCAATCTCAACAATATTGAATAAGCTTTTTACTATTTTGATTATGGTGTTAGGGGTTACCTATATTGAGCCAAAAATTTCTTTAGTGATGTTTGGACTGTTATTTATTTATTACTTAACTATATATAAAATATTAAAAAAAATTGCTAAAAAAAACTCATTAGGCTTATCTTCTCAATTTCAAAAAGTTATTAAGAGTGTGGATGAAACTATCAATAACTTTATCTTTTTCAAAATTTCAAATTTACTAAAAAAACAAAGTGAGAAACTTTTTCAATTTTCATCAAAAATGAATAAACTTGAAGCAAAGAACGATATCATAGCAATACTTCCAAAGTATATATTGGAAATTGTATTTTTCATATCTGGGATGGTTTTAATATTTTATTTATTTAGTGAAAATTTATTTTTTATTTATTTAGCTAAAATTGCATTAATATTCATTGTTTTTTTAAAAATTGCACCAAGCTTTCAACTAGTTTACAGCTTATTCATTTCTGTTAAGGGCCATTATTCATCCGCAGATGCATTGGAAAGTCCATTAAGTTATTTTTCTAAATTAGAAAATTTAAAAAAAAAAGAAATAATAAAAAATATGAATATAAATAAAACAAATGAGATTACTATAAGCAATTTATCTTTTGGGTATAAGAAAAATGCAGATCATTTATTTAAAAATTTTTCCTATAAATTTCAAAAAGATAAAATTTATGCATTTAGAGGGGAGTCTGGTGTTGGAAAATCGACATTAATGAATATTTTATCAGGTCTTATAGAAAATTATGATGGAAGTATTTATTTTAATAATGAAAACTTAAGAGATATAAACAAAAATGATTGGTTTAATAAAATATCAATTGTTCCCCAAAATGTATTCATTAATGAAGACACTTTATTGAATAATGTTATTCTTGATCAGGATAAACAAAATATAAAAGAGGAAATTGATAAAGCCAATCATGCAATCTCAAAATCAGGATTAAAAAGTTTTGTAGAAAAACTTGAAAATGGAACTAATACTTTAATCAAAAATAATGCAAAACTAATCTCAGGTGGAGAAAAACAGAGATTAGCAATTGCAAGAGCAATTTATAAAAATTCAGATATTCTTTTTTTCGATGAACCTGTCAACAATCTTGACACTGAAAATATAGAAAAATTTAAAAAAACTTTAAGCGAAATAAAAAAAGACAAAATAATAATAATCATAGCTCATCAGAAAGAATTATATAGTTTTTGTGATGAATTAATCTATATTGGCGAAAAATAAATTATGGATAAAAATAAGTTAATAGATTTTTTTACAAAAAAAAAAGTAATTGTTACAGGTGGTACAGGTTTAATTGGAAGATCTGTAGTTAATAAATTATGTGATTATGAGGCAGAAGTTACAATTATTTCATTGGATAAAATAAATGTAGATGAAAGAGCAGAGCATGTTTTTGGAGATTTAACAGACTTTAACTTCTGTAAAAAAGTTTCAAAAGATAAAGACTATGCACTTCACATGTCAGGTATAAAAGGTTCTGTGAAAGTTACTATTGAAAAACCCGCAAGTTTCTTTGTCCCATTAATAATGATGAACACAAATTTTTTGGAAGCTTGCAGGCAAAACTCAATAAAAAAACTAGTCTACACAAGTTCAATCGGCGCTTACTCAAGTAGAGAAATTTTTAAAGAAGAAGACTCAAGTTTTTCTGAGCCACCAATGGATATGTTTCCTGGGTGGGCCAAAAGAATGGCAGAATTACAAATCCAAGCTTATAAAAAACAATATGATCTAAAAGATTATTATATTGTAAGACCTTGTAATGTTTATGGACCTGGTGACAATTTTGATCCTGAAAATGCTATGGTAATACCAACTTTGATGAATAGGATTTATAATAAAGAAAATCCAGTTGTTATATGGGGTGATGGATCTTCAATAAGAGACTTTGCTTACGCAGAGGATGTTGCCGATGGTGTAATTTTAACTTTGATTAAAGGCACTGGTAGTCAAGAATTTTTAAATTTGGGAAGTGGAAAAGGTTATTCAATAAAACAGCTAGTTGAAAACCTTACTAAAGTGCAAAAATTTAATTATGAATTTGATACTACCAAAAACTCTGGTTTTCCAAGAAGAATAATGAATATAGATAATGCAAAAAAAATTATTGGATATGAGCCAAAAGTTGACTTGCAAGAAGGTCTTAAAAGAACTTGGACTTGGTATTTAAAAAATAAGAATGAAAATGAATTAAGGCATAATTATTTTAAGAATGACAGCTAAAACTTACGATAATTGGACTTTGGAAAAAACTTCATTAGATGGAGTAGTAAAGATCACACCTTCTGTTTTTAAGGACTTTAGAGGGGAGTATATTGAGACTTATAACAAAGATTTTATGATTGAAAATAAGATAGATATAAATTTTTTACAAGATGATATTTCAGTTTCAAAGAAAAATGTATTAAGAGGAGTCCATGGAAATAATGATACTTGGAAATTAATTTCCTGTTTACATGGAAATTTTCAATTAATTGTAGTCAATAACAATAATAACTCTAATCAATTTAAAAAATGGGAGAGTTTTGATCTTTCATCAGAGAATAGATTACAAATTCTAGTTCCACCACAGTTTGGTAATGGACATGTTGTTTTGAGTGAAAAAGCAATTTTTCATTATAAACAAAATACTCAATATGATAGGAAGTCTCAATTTACTATTAAGTGGAATGATCCTGAATTCGGTTTCAAGTGGAAAATAGATAAACCCATTCTTTCTGATAGAGATAAGTAAACATGCAAAATATATTAGTTACTGGTGGTTCAGGATTTATTGGTACAAACTATCTAAAATCAATAATAGGAAAATTTAAGCTCATCAGATCAAATTATTTTACTAATGATAATATCTTAAAAATAAAAGGAGTAGAATATAAAAAAGCTAATTTAGAGAGCATTTCAGAATGCAAAGAGTTATGTAAAGAAATTGATATAGTAGTGATGTGTGCTGCAAATTCATCTGGTGCAGCAATAATGGAAAAAACTCCATTAGCTCATCTTACACCAAACATAAGAATGAATTTAAATATGCTTGAGGCAGCATATGAATCTGGAGTAAAAAAATTTGTTTTTATCAGTAGTAATACTGTTTATCCACATGTTGATTACGCTGTAAAAGAGGAAGATTCGAAATATGAATTTTTTGAAAAATATCATGTTGTTGGTTGGATGAAAAAATTTACTGAAGAAGTATGTGAAATTTACTCAAAAAAAATAAAAAGAAAAATGACGACAATAATAGTAAGACCTGGAAATTTATATGGGCCCTACGATAAATTTGATATCGAGAAATCTAAAGTTATTGCCTCATTAATTAGAAAAGTTGTTGAAAAACAAAACCCAATTAATGTTTGGGGTGATGGTGAAGATCTTAAGGATTTTTTGTATATTGATGACTTTATTGATGGTTTAAACAAGATTGTTTTTGATGTAAATGAATTTGAGGTGATTAACTTAGCATCTGGCAATGGTATTACAATTAAGGAAATATTAAGTTTAATTATTGAACTAGAAAATGCCCAGTCATTAAAAATTGAGTTTGATAAATCAAAGCCAACAATGATTCCAAAAAGACTAATAAACATTTCTAAAGCAAAGAAATTGTTAAACTTCAATCCAAAAATTGAGATGAAGGAAGGCTTGTATAAAACTATAAATTGGTATAAGGAAAATTTAGCTTAACTAAATGATAATTTCTAGAACACCCTTTAGAATATCTTTTTTTGGAGGAGGAACTGATTATCCAGAGTGGTACAGAGAGAATAAAGGATCAGTAATAAGTACTACTATTGATAAATATTGTTATATCAACCTAAGATCACTACCACCTTTTTTTAATTATAATTATCGTTTACGTTATTTTAAAAAAGAAGAAGTAAAAAAAATTTCTGAAATCAAGCATCCATCGATTAGGGAATGTTTAAAGTTTATGGATTTTAAAAACAATCAAAGGTTAGAAATTGTTCACAGTGCTGATCTTCCAGCTTTATCTGGTTTAGGATCTAGCTCAACATTTACCGTGTCTTTATTGCATGCTCTTCATACTTTAAGAAATGAAAATATTACAAAAAAGCAGTTAGCAATGGAAGCAATTCATGTTGAAAGGAATTTAATTAGAGAAAAAGTTGGTTCCCAAGACCAAACTGCAGCTTCTTTTGGTGGTTTAAATCACATCGTATTTGAAAATAATGGAAACTTAAAAGTAAATAACATTTTTTTTTCTAAAGAAGATATAGTTAAACTAGAAGAGAATTCTATTTTATTGTTTACCGGATTACAAAGAAAAGCAAATTTAATAGCAAAGGATAAAGTAAAAAACATTAAAAGACATAAAAATATAAACAGTTTAAATGAAATTTCTAAATTAACTAATCAAGCATTAGAAGAAATTTTTTTTAAGAAAAAAATAGATTTTAAAAAATTTGGTGATGCTCTTAAAGATCAATGGGAACTTAAAAAAAAATTATCAGAAAAAGTCTCTAATTATCAAATAGATCAGATTTTTTCCGAAGCCTATTCTAAAGGAGCTTATGGAGGTAAAATCTTAGGTGCTGGTGGAGGTGGATTTATATTATTTCTAGTGCCTAAAAATAAGCAACAAAGATTTCTTAAAAGCTTCCATAAATTTTTGCAAGTTCCATTTAGAATTGATAATACTGGGAGCCAAATAATTTATTACAGCAAAAATTAATATTTATGAGAGAAATATTAAAAGGAATTTTTTATATAATTAAACTTCCACAATTTTTTTTTCAATTAATAAAATTTTCTAATTTTAGTTTAAGTGAAATATTGAAAATAAAAATTTTACCAAAGTTGTTTGATAATAAAAAAAAACATCCTTTTGATGCTCATTATCTTTATCATACTGCTTGGGCATCAAGAATATTAGATAAAATGAAACCTGAAATTCTTCATGATTTTGGATCTGATCTACGATTTGTGACTATCAGCTCAGCAAATACTAAAATAATACATCATAATATACAAAAGCCTAATATAAACCTTGAAAATTTAGAATTCAAAAACACTGACCTAACTGATATGCAAGATATAAAAAACTCTTCAATAAACTTTTTAAGTTGTATGCATGTTGTAGAACATATAGGTCTTGGTAGATATGGTGATAATCTTGATAAAGATGGTAGCATTAAGGCAATAAATGAGATTAAAAGAGTTTTAAATTATAGTGGCAATTTAATTTTTGTTGTTCCCGTAGGAAAAAATAATATTTATTTTAATGCTCATAGAGTTTTTAGTTATGACCAAATAATTGAATATTTTAACGAACTTGAGTTGATAGAATTTAGTTTGGTTGATGATGACGGATATAATACTGGCCTAAAAATAAACGCAGATCCTAGTTTGGTCTCAAAAAATAACTATGCTTGTGGGTGTTTTTGGTTTAGAAAAAAGGCACTCACAAATGAATCTAAAAAGTAAAATAAAAAAAGTATTTAAAATTTATCCATTTTATAGATTTAATCCCTATATTACAAATTTTGTATCTCATCCAAATAAATCGTTTATTTTACACATGTTGTATAGTTTTTTATGTATTTCGATTAATTTTTTAAATAGCTATAAGAAAAACAGAGTAACTATTTTTTTTAATAAAAATGGATTTTATAAAAAAATAATTAAAGAAAAAGAAGTGCCTTATATTTTATTTAATCTGCTAGAAAAAAAATTAAACACATATCAGGAAATAGTTTACTGCCATTTAAATAATTTTACTTATACTGAAAAAAAAATGTCTAATCGAGACAATCAACAATTTGTTTATGATATTGAAAAATCGTTTCTAAATAAAATTGATGATTATATAAGATCAGATAAAGACTTTGATATGATAATAAAAAATTACTTTAAATCTGAATATAGAATAGTAAATTTGAGAATTTGGAGATATTTGCCAGGCTCAAAAAACCTAGATAATGAAAAAGTAGGTGCTCATTATGATAGGTTTCCTCATAAGACGGTCAAAATAATGATTTATAAAGGTTTTTTTGGTCAAAAAAATCCAAGTCTTGAAATTTTAGATGCAGAAAAAAATGAGTCTTTAATTTTTTCAGTTCGCGGCAGAGATCCAATTATAATACTTGACTCAAATCATCTTTACCATAAAGCCAACTTACCAAAAGTAAATAGAGATACCATTGAGATTACTATTCAACCTGCCTTTTTTGATAAAGAACCATTATTTGGTGGTTTTAGTTCAGGACATCCTTGTAACCCATTTAAAAAAAATTCAAAAGTTCAAATAAATTAGTATTTTAATTTCCAAACAATCAAATTCATCCCATCAATTAATTGACTTCCAAATGGGCTTTTTAATAATTTTATAATTTTAATTTTTTTTTGTTTTTTTAATTCATAAATTTTTTCCAAAAAATTAGTACTGTATTTTTTTTTATTTAAAGCAATTACGGAAAGCATATCTTCAGGATTATTAGACTTAAAAAGTTGTGGCATAGGCTCAATATGAATACAAATATTTGGTTTATTTTTGATTATAAAATTAAAAAAATTATCAACATTTCCAGACAATTGTTCAATAGATCCACTAGTATAAATAGCAGAATTATTTTTAAGAGTCGTTCTTTTGTTAACTTTTTTCATATCAAAATGAAAACATTCCCAGTTATAGTTCTTATGATTTGATATTTTTTTTAGCAAAGCAACGCTATTAGAGCTAAAATCAGAGGCAAAAACTTTTTTTTGAGGAAAAATATTCATGAGCCTGATAAGGTTATGTCCAGAACCAGCTCCAAATTCATAAATATTTTCAATGTTTTTAAAGTATTTATTAAAGTACCAGTTTCTAAAAATATCTATCATATCATATTCAAATGATTTTGACGATTTTATAAATTTACCATTTAATCGAAAATATGAATTAGATCTTTTAGAATAAAATTGAGGCACTAAGTCTTGAATTTTTTTTTTTTCCTTAAAAATGTTATATAAGTTTCCCCATCCTTTCTCCCATATCTTTTTTCTACCTTTTGATGTTACTATTCTATTTTCAGAACTAATTTTTTTTAATGTATCAATTATAGCTTTATTTCGTTGAATTGAATTTAATTCAGAATATTTAATATTTTTTTTTTTTATTAAATTTAAAGTAGAATTATCAATATTTTTTTCTTTAAATAATTTTAATATTTTTTTTTTACTTATTATCATAAAGCAATAATTTAAATTTATATAATAAATTTCTTAGATGAAAATTAATATTTAGATTGTAGAATATCTTTGATGTAATAAAAAAGTTATATAGTTTACTGTTATTTGACCATCTACCAGTCGGCTTTTCTGATTTAATTAAAATTGTTTCTTTTTTAAAGTTTTTAACTGGTTCGTTTCTATTTTTGCTAAAAAATCTTTTGCCATCGTTCTTAAATGTCCATAATTGCAACATAAGTTTTCTATCAATTCGCATATAATCTCTACTCATTTTTCTGTTATCTTCTAAAATTTTATCCTCAGTAACCAAAACTGACGAATTGATTACTTTATAACCATCATTAATCATTCTTAAAAAAAAATCTGCTTCCATTAAAGTACAAATAAATCTGCTATCAAATCGTCCATATTTATACCAGAGATCTTTTTTAAGTGGTGGTGACATTGGCAGCAAGGCTGTTTCATCTTTATTATCATTAATTTTGAATGTTTGTTGTTTAGTTTGATCAACACCTCTAAATTTATATGTTAAACCAATTAAAATTTTTTTATTCTTATATTTTACAATCTCTTGATCTAAAATATCTAAAGGGTTTTTAGTCCTAAATATCAGATCATCACCTATGTTCATTATGTATTCACCTTGAGCTTTTTCATATAAAATTTCCCAACATTGTGCTGGTTTAACATTAGTATTAATATATTTAAAGTTTGATGGAAGTTGAAAGTTAGGTTCGCGAGGCCCAGCAAAAATCATTTCGAAGTTTATATTATTTGATTTTACTGACTCATAAATTTTCAGCCAATTTTCAGTTCTTATTGCTGGAGAAACTAAAGAATATTTTATTCCCAACATTTGTTTAACTTACTATAAAATAAGTTAATCTAGAATTATATTGCCATCTTTTTAAATTAATATTTTGTAGACCTATAGTTTCTTTAAGTGCAATAGTTTCTCCAGGAGAAAGTTCATCACAGACTTCATCAAAAACAATAATACTACCTTTTGTAATATGATTTTTTATTTTTTTTAAAATTTGAACTGTTGGTTTATAAATATCCATGTCAAAAAAAACCAATGATAGGACTGCTTCAGGATTTTCTTTTATAAATTTATCAAAGGTAAGATTAACATCTCCCTTGTAAACTTTTGCTCTTTTATAGTGAGGCAGGGCACCAAAATTTTCTTTGATATCTAAAATTTCTACAAGCAATTCTTGATAGTTCTTTGTCGTTTTAAAATCACCAGATTTTAAATTTAGATCTTTTTTTGTAACACCTTTTAGGCCCTGAAATGTATCAAATGCAAAAATCTTTCTTGTTCTGTTAAATGGCTCATATATATCTCTAAGACTTTGAAATAATGCTGTGGTGCTCCCATATTGACATCCAAGCTCCAAAATATATCCAGGTACTTCAAGAATATTTTGATAAATATGGTTAAAAAATAAAATCCTTGATAGATACTTTGGATCAAAAAAAAGCGCTAAATTATCAAGTTTTCTTACCCCATCTAAGTCAGATTTTTTAAGAATTTCATAAAGTTTATGTTTATTTTTTCTATAATCATTTGAACCAAAAAAATCAAAAGCTGTAGGATTTTCTTTTTTACTTTTTTTAATGTAATTATTTGTCATAAAATAATGCTGTTAATTTTTGAATTAAGTTCATATAAAGCTTTACATCTAATTTTACCATCTAAAACTAAATATTTATTTCTATATTTTTTTAAAAAAACTGGTTTAAGAGGACTTTTATGTATTTTTATCTCTTTTTTAACCATTTCAAGAGCATTTTTATTCAACTTTATATTTTCAAGCTTGATATGATTATTGTTAACTAAATAAAAAATTTTATTTGGATCTATATTTTCAACTTGGCGAATTTTTTGTTCTAGTTTAAATATTAGTTTTTTTAAATCACTCTTATATAATAAATCATTAAGTTTTTTCATTTTATTATATCTGCTCAAGTTCTTGATTGATACTATTGGTATAACATTTTTATATAGAGAAAATAAAAGCGACATATCTTTAAAATTTATTTTAAATCTTTTTGTAATTTGTTTTATAATTTTTTTTGAACTGTCATTTAATTTTTTGAAATTACACCATCTTATTGGAGAATATCCAAATACCTTTATTTTGTTATTTTTGCAAAAAGTGATTATTTTTTTTTGAAAGAAGTAATTAAATATATTGAACTCTATCTCAATAGCATCTAAGTTTTTATTACTGAAAGAATAAAATTTTTTTAATTCTTCAAATCTAGGATTTCCAATACCAATATATTTAACACTGTCATCTTTTTTTATAGACAAAAAATTATTTATATTTTTTTTTGAAATATTTTTGTTTGGCCAGTGAGTTATAAAAAAATCGATCTTGTTATAACCACTTAGGTTTTTATAGTCCTGAAGTTTTTTTTTAAGTGTAATATTTTTGTCTTGTGCTAGGTATGATGGTTTACCGATCAAACTAAATCTTTCATTTAATTTTTTAAGAACTTTTAATGATTTACCATTATGATAGACTCTTGCGGTATCAATAAGTTTTCCACCCTCAGCATAGAATATTTTTAAAACTTTAATTCTATTTTCAATGTTATCTTTTAGTAAATCACCTGTTCCCAAACATACTTTTTCTAGAATTTTCTTTTTCATTTTTGAAATTTACTCTTAAAGTATTTTCTATAAATATAGTAAAGTTTTGACTGAACATTAGGAGTATTTAAGATTATTTTAAATATAAAAAAATACAATCTGTTAGCTAAAAAAAAAAATATTTGATTATTGAATTTCCATCTTCCTAAATTTCCTTGTGGTTTTTTTAATTTGTGTAAATTGTACTTTTGAAGTTTGTCAGCTCTATTATTCCTCATTTGAAGATAAATTTTATCACCGAATATAGATTTTTGGCCTTTAAACGTTTTTTTTGTCCATAAACTATTTAGAAGTTTTCTATCTCTAGAACTGTAATCTTGATTAAGAGAGTATTTGTTAAAAAAATTTTCTGTTAAATATATGTTTGAAAAAGTAACCTTGTAACCGCATTTCATTAATCTTAAATATAGATCTACATCATATAGAGTAGCTGTAAACCTTGTGTCAAATAAACCAACTTTTTTTATAATTTCTTTGTCTAATAATGGTGCAAGAGGAATTAGTTTAGAATCTTTAATTTCCGGGTGAAATCTATAAGAATTGATATTTTGATTTAAAGGATTGGACAATCTTGCCGAAATTAATTTTTTTTTATTTTTTTTTGTTAAGTTGATTAATTTATCAAGTGATCTTTTTTTGTTGAAAAAGATATCATCAGGATAAAAGGAAATAAATTTTCCCCTTGCCTCTTTAAAAGCAATTGTATGGCATTGAGGCGGTTTATTATAAGAATTGATTATTTTTAAATTACCCACATTATAATTTGACATAGGACCTACAATTATAATTTCATGTTTAGATTTATTATTTTTAAAGTTATTTACAATTTTAGGTATTGCAAATTTATTTTTAGATGTAATTAATATTGAAGCATCTAAATCATCTCTATTTAGCATGACTAGATTATTTTTTAAATCTACTATGAATCACAGAGTCCTCTATTAGTTCCATTAAAATATGACCAATACAAATATGTGCCTCTTGTATTCTTGCTGTAGAATTAGATTTGATTATTATATTGTCTTTTGACAATTTTTTTGCAGCACCACCATTTTTGCCTAACAAAGATATCGTTTTAATTTTAAGTTGATTTGCCTTTTTAATGACTTTTAGAATATTTTTTGAATTTCCACTCGTTGAAATAGATATCAAAATATCATCTTTTTTACCCAAGGCTTCGAGCATTCTAGCAAGATATACATCATAACTGTAATCATTACCACAAGCTGTCAAAGAAGTTGTATCTAAATTAAGTGAAATAGCTGCAATAGGTTTTCTATTTACCTTAGGTCTCAATCTTACAAGAAGTTCTGTAGCAAGATGATGTGC
>TARA_B100001057_G_scaffold19389_1_pt1 | contig 32114 bp, 27 predicted proteins | sample TARA_B100001057 | Tara Oceans TARA_B100001057 (sample SAMEA2621839) | marine metagenome | biome: marine biome (ENVO:00000447); feature: surface water layer (ENVO:00002042); material: "saline water (ENVO:00002010), including plankton (ENVO:xxxxxxxx)" | depth 5 m
AATTCTCCGCCATCATAGAACACTGCGACAATCGAAATCGTTTTTTTGGAACAGAGAGGGCCTGCTTGAGAAAATCAAACTGAACTTACGAGAATATCAACCCTATGGCAAAGTCAAGGTTTCCGTACGAGGGCTACCTTGGGGAGAACCACGCTTCTCGATCAACAAGCTTTTTTCATCCGCGTTTATCTCTTTTATTAAATATACTCTGGATCCGAACTCCAAAACTTTCCCGACGTCTTTGTCCGATATTAAAATCTGCTCACTGGGGCCATCGAGGTTGAATTTCATCTCAATTTCATTTTCTCCTGCAAAGACCTCCTGCATGCGACTGTTGATTTCAAAGGCCTTCCCTCCTATCTTGTAATCCTGCACCAACGCTCGTCCCACGGGTCTAACCCCTCCTGTCTTTTCGTCTTTCACATACTCAAGCTTGAAATAAGTGACCATCAATAATTTGTTTGCGTCATCTTCGGTTGTTTGGATCAAAGAGGGACTTCCAGGTTTTCCGTTTGAGTTGATACGGTAGGGCTTGTTGAGTTCCATTCGTGTTTTGGGATTCAAACGTCTCTCTTTTACCATCGGATTCAAATCTTCGAAAAAAGGCGCGGTATTTGAAAAACCTCTCATTTTGAAACGGTAAGGTTTTTTCTGAAAGCTTTGCAGAGTAAGGCCGAATTCTTCCTTTTTTCGGACTTCAACTTTTTCAGGAAGAGAGGTCGTCAAGTTGCCATCTATCAAGTAAATGATTGGGGGCGTGAAGAGGTCGTAAATCGAGTCTCCCGATTCATCCGCAGGTTTGGTCCAGCGAACACGGTCGGTTTTGCTTTGGTTTTGATCCACTTTCCCGGTACTCAGAGGTTGATGCAGAGAGATACGCCAATCCTCAGGATCAAATTCATCAATCGGCTCATCGAAGGCCAGGATTTTTTCGCCCGTGAGGTAATTGATTTGAGAAAAAACGATACTCGCCCTCCCCTTGTCCGAAGCAATTTCCAATGGAACTCTAACTTTTGCCCAATTGACATCGAGAATTATGTCCGAACCAGACATAAGGTCGCCAGTAATCTCCTTCTTATCAAAACCCACCGTCAACGTTGAACGGTTTTCCAAGATAATCTTTGAGACCATAAAGGCTTTAACCTCATTCTCATCTTCAACCGAAACAAAAGTTATCGTGTCTCCTGGCATAATTGAAGTTTCTTTGAATATTTCCAGTGTTTGCAAACCTCCATCGTTTTGCCCGAAAGAGAATGAATCCTCGGTGCTTCCCTGAGAAAACAAGGCGGTGTCGGCATCTGGAAAGAAAGATGAAAACAAAGGCATTAAGCCCAGAACAAGCGCAACAAGTACGCTTATTAGTAGTACGATTTTCTCATAATGAGCTTTAAGCATCGTCTTTTTTACTCAGAAATTCGATCAAGGGTTTGAAAAGTTTTTCGTGACCTGCCTTCAAAAGAAACTCACCTAGAAATTCTTCGTCAAAATTTTCCTTGCGCAATACTGCTCGATAAAACTCATCGGGGTTTCTGTTCACCGAAGTAACGTATTCGACTAAGAAAGTAAACTTGGACCGTACGTCTTGTACGACCGGTACTTCTGAGTCATCAGAGGAGGAGTTGCCTTGAGGAAAATCCGGACCAAAGGAAGGACCGTTAGAAAAACTATTTTCGGAAGATTCTCGTTCAACAATTAGGTTCCGGAGAAAATAAGGAGGTCGCAATGAATTCAAAAAGGTTCGAGCGTGAGAAGTATGACCAATAAAACAAACTTCGAAGCATTGGCTCTCCAAGTCGACATGAGTCTTCAAAAGAACGGATTTTGCTGCAGACAAATCGACTTGGTCCATACCAATGTTAAGTCCATCGGTGCGACCCACGGATTCTCTTGTTAGGTGAACGAGTTCCGCCGAATGTTCATCGGTAACGGTGTCGCATAAGTAACCAACCAATTCTTTTATAATATCAATTTGGATGCCCAGCAGTTGAGCTTCTTCGTTACTGAAGTTGGGCCAGTTTCCATCATAGGCAGTCATGCCAAAACCAAAATCATTGGCCTCCTCCTCGATTTGTTCACCGAAGGGAGAAGAGGATCCGCGCTCTCCGTTTCCGGGAAGTGAGATGTTTTTCTCTTTGCACAAGTTATTTAGTCGAGTGAACTGGCGAATGAGAGCCGAATTGATGACTTCTTCAGATTTGGATTTCCAATTGACGAAGATGTTTGATTCAGGGGCCAAAACCGTCTTCCAAAGACGATTTTGGGCCCGCTCGATCGAAGCAAGTTCATAAAGATCGACTGCCGCTAATTTTAAGTCGTGATCAATACCAAGATAGGGGAGCTTTTTGTTGTGGAGATTTTTGATGTCGGCCTTGATTCCGTCGATATCGTCCGTCACCTCATTTCCGCTGTTGGAGAAGTAAAGTGAGATAGCAAACAAAGCAAGAAACAGGAATCCAAACAGACCAGTCAGGGTAAGAAAAACGATGTTGTTTGTAACAAATTTCATTACTGCGTAAGTTAATCCAAAATAATTTCGAACTCGAAATAAGTGAAGTATTTGTTTTCCAAATCTCCTTTTCCTGAGGTTTTGAAAACGTCGCTTCTCAACTCGGAGATGACGGGAAGTTCCTTTAGGTGACTGGTGAGAGCTCTCTGCTTTTTTTGGTTAAGCTCGATGAGATTATCCCTAAGGGCGTCCTTGTCGGAATTGATTTCAACAGTTGGCCGCACAAGATAGCGCCCGGAAAGCTTAAGAACCGGTGTGGAATCCTGAAGTGCGCCGTTTGGTCTTGCCCCAGGTTGGCCTCTACTGGATGGGTTTTCACCGGATATTTTGAATTCATCGAACCAAGTATCAGCAATATCTTCATACTCTAATGAATTTTGCAGGTGATTAAGCAAAACCCTTAATTTCCACAGCGTTTTGCCCTGTTCTTGATAGGCTTGATTCCTGGAATAGACTTCCTTGGTAAAATATTGAAGGAACTCGAGTGTATTACTTTTGGACTCCATTCCCGAAAGACTTTCCCGAAGATCGCTTTTGGTGGCTATGAGTTGTTTACGGTCGCTGGAAAGCGTTTCGGATTCTTGGTAGTTAATAAAAAGGGAGGGAAGAGGAGTGAGGGAAAGAAGGAAAGCAGATAGCAAAAGAAGTGGTTGTTTTCTTTTAAAATTTAGATTGGTTAATTTGCTTTCGGGGAGTAGATTAATCGTCTTGGTCAAAGAGGACTGATCATTCGAAGGTGAAGCAAAGATCGAGGATGCCAATCCAACTGGTTCACTGAGCATGAAAGGTAGTAGATTACGCATTTCCGAGCTAATGCTATCGGAAAGTACCAATGTTTGAAGAGGATCGAAGTAATCAATGTCAAGTCGTTGGCTGTGACTGAGATATTCTGGCAGTTGGTTTAACAGTGCACCGCGACCGGCAAGAAACATTCTGCTCGGTGATTTTCCTTTTTTTAAGCGTTTGTATGTAACAAGAGAGCGAGTTATTTCCTGACTCAGGCGGGCTAAAAATTGTTTAGAGCAATTTTCCAGTAACCGTACGCTCGGATCCTCGGCGGAGAATGCGACCTCTCCGGAAAAGTAATTCTTTTTAATTTCCTCGGCTTTTTCAAATTGAGTACCTAAATTATCAGAAATATTTTGGGTCAATGAGTTACCGCCAATAGTCAACGGCCGCAAAAGAAAACCAGTAGGATTTATAAAAAGTAAATTAGTCGACCTAGCTCCTATGTTCACTACGAGTGTCTCGCCACTTTCAAGTCCGATGCCGGATGCACGCATTGCATTGTAATCCAAAACCGGGGCAGGGGTAATTTGTACTGGGTTAAGACCTATTTCCATAACCCTTTCGCAAAAATCTTCTGCCACCTTCGGTTTGACCGCGAAGGCTAATATTTCCTGTTCTACGCCATCGTCATCTATGACTTGATAGTCCCAAATGAGTTCGGTCAAAGGAACAGGCATTTTTTGCATAAGTTCAAAGGCAACGATTTTCTTTTGCTTTTCTTCTTCTACATGGGGAACCCGTATGGTTTTGGTTAAAAGCAGACAACCGGGAAAGATAAACCTTGCATTTCCTTTGATCTTCTCTCTTGCGCAAAGCTCTTTGAGTCCCTCCGAAAAGTGGTCAAGCCACTCTTCCTCGCTCGAATAATTGTAACGGAGCGTCTGCAATCCTACTTGCTCAAGGAGGATATTATCACCCTGTTTACTGAATACTCCGGCAGAGACCTGAGAAATTCCGCAGTTAATTATTATTTCTTTTTTTTCCGACACGAGCGTAGATGTATCAGTGGGAAATAACGGTTTGGAGGTTTTTAATAGTTGGTCGCATCTTGTCTCTTGAAGACAGAAGATGAATCATAATAACCAGGCTCTAAAAGATGCGCCGGCACAAGAACCCCTTTGTTCTTTTCAGCATTGGCCGCTGCTTGTTCTTTGAATTTTTTGAGGATCTCTGTTTGGCGGTCGTATTTGTCAAATGATATGCTGTTCTTCATTTCAAAAGGAACTCCGTTTTGGGAAATCTCAACCGCATATCCGATAAGCTTGACGTACCCGCCTTTGTAAAAACCATCTCGCTCGGCGAGTGGAGCGGGGAAAAGGAAGTTGGCGGTTTTGGTCGACCTATCGATCTTGATGGTCGAGTATTCGATATCGGCACTGTAATATTGATAAAACTGAGCATCGGGTAAATCACGGTTATTGATCAGCTTTTTTTTATACTCGTTACTAAAGCATAGGTAGAGCTTTACTTTCACGTTATCAAGGTACTCTACGTTGAGAGCCTCTTCCAACGTTGCGGGGCGACTTCTTTGCAAACGTTCGAACTTGGGGTGTTTTACCAAGACAAAGGGCACTGTGGCTTTGAGCCAATTTTCCCCTTTGGCTACGGATACTTTGTCGGCAAGCCTGACAAACTCATCTTCTTTGGAATAAACATTGCAAGCGAACGACAAAGAAATCAAAACGGTGAGTTTCAACATAAGTAATTTCATGATAAATGGAGTTAGGGTTTGGACTCGCTATATCCTTTCTTTACAAAAGTACATTTAACAAGCCTAAATTATGGAATTCAAGATATCTTGCTTACTCTTCATTCGCAATCGGGAAGATGAAGTTCTGATGATGCGCAGAAACAAGTCCCCGAACAAGGGAAGGTGGAGTCCCCCCGGAGGCAAACTGGACATGTCAAAAGGCGAATCTCCCTTCGAGTGCGCCAAAAGGGAGGCACAAGAGGAGACTGGGCTCGTTTTGTCCGATGACGATCTTACGATTTTTGGTTATGTTTCCGAAAAAGGTTATGAATCCACGACGAACTGGCTCATGTTTCTCTTCGAGTGCAAGAAACTGCTCAACTCCCTTCCACCCGATATGGATGAAGGCACCTTTTCTTTTTATACACGAAAAGACATTGACGAGCTTGAAATTCCACCAACCGATCATCAATTGGTATGGCCGCTATTCGATAAACGAAAAGCGGGCTTTTGGGGAGTGCGGGCAGAGTGTCACATGAACCAACCCCTGAAATTAAAGATTGAAGAATCACCCCATTTTAGAGATAATGATTTCACTGTTTAACCACCCTAGAGAATAATTCATGGAAGGACTACATCACGATACGATTGTGGACGGAGAAGAAGACGATTCTCCGGCAAAGGAACAAAATGTCCCCGTCGAAGAAGAGCGAGTGGGAGATGTTCGGAGCGAAGATTTTTCAGAAAAACAGATCAATCGCTCCCTCACTCCCGAGGAGAGAGTTAATCTTTACGAGCAAATGGCACGGATCAGGAGATTCGAAGAACGTTCTCTTCGTTCCTACCAGCAGGGTCATATTGGTGGATTTTTGCACCTTTACATAGGTCAAGAAGCAGTTGCCGTAGGTGCAGTATCAGTCATGGGAGAGGATGACCATGTCATTACCGCCTATCGTGATCACGGGCATGCCCTCGCCGTAGGCATGGATATGGATGAATGCATGGCCGAACTTTACGGAAAAAAGACTGGTTGTTCCAAAGGTAAGGGAGGGTCCATGCACTTTTTCGCGCCTGACAAAAATTTCTGGGGTGGACACGGAATCGTCGGCGGGCAAACCCCGTTGGGTTTAGGCATTGCTTATGCCCTCAAGTTCAATAAAAAAGCCGGTTCTTGCCTTTGTTTCATGGGAGACGGAGCAACCAACCAAGGCCCTTTTTATGAGTCGCTTAACCTAGCTTCTCTTTGGAATCTTCCTGTTGTTTACATAATCGAAAACAATGGCTATTCCATGGGGACCGCTGAAGCAAGACACTCAGCCGGGGAGCCTCTTGCTCGTCGCGGCGACATGTTCGACATTGATTGGTCTGTTTCTCATGGACATGACGTGTACGAGGTACGCCATACCATCAACGATGCTTTGGAGCGTGCTCACAACGAGTCGCGGCCATCTGTCCTTGAAATCGTTACCTATCGTTATCGTGGCCATTCTGTTGCAGACCCGGACCAAACCTACCGGAGCAAGGAAGAGATCGAAGAATACAAAAAGAGCAAAGACCCAATCAATTTGTATAAGGAAAAGCTCATCGCCGAAGGATACCTAACCGAGGAATCTGCACTTGAAATCGACCGATTGGCGAAAGAAGAGGCTGATGCATCCGCTGAATTTGCCCAGGCTAGCCCCCTTCCGGACCCAACTGAGCTTATGGATGACATTTACTGGGAAACCGACAACCCTGCGAACAAGACTTCCCAGGGAACTATGTTTTTCGAAACCCCATGAACGGATATTTTCTTTTATAAAGATGGCCACCATAACTTACAGAGAAGCACTCAACCAAGCTTTATCAGAGGAGATCGAGCGTGATGATAAAGTCGTACTCATGGGCGAAGAGGTGGCTCAGTTCAAGGGATCATACAAGGTTTCGGAAGGGATGTTGGAAAAGTTCGGGTCAGACAGGATTATCGACACGCCTATAAGCGAGGCTGCCTTTTCTGGTTTGGCCGTGGGAGCGGCCATGATGGGAATGAGGCCAGTCGTTGAGTTTATGTTCTGGAGTTTTTGCTATGTCGCCTTCGATCAAATTTTTAATAATGCAGCAAACGTCCGGTACATGTCCGGCGGCTTGATCAATGTTCCGATCGTTTTTAGAGGGCCGGCCAACGGGGGAACAAACGTAGGGGCCACTCACTCCCATACCCCGGAAAACTTTGCCGCCAATACCCCTGGTATCAAAGTAATATGTCCCGCAACACCCGCCGATGCCAAAGGAATGCTCAAATCAGCCATTCGAGACAACGACCCAGTTTGTGTTATGGAAAATACCATACTCTACAACCTACAGGGTGAAGTTCCCGAAGAGAACGATTTCATCATTCCACTCGGAAAAGCCAATGTCCTTCGAGAAGGTTCGGATCTTTCGATCATTGCGCACGGCAAATCCGTTCATACTGCATTGGAGGTAGCCCAAACACTGGATGAAACAAACAAGGTTTCCGCCGAGGTCGTTGATTTGCGTTCCATCAGACCCTTGGACACGGAAACGATTTTATCATCGGTCCGCAAAACGAATCGCGTTTTATTGGTTGAAGAAAACAAACCATTTTGCGGGGTCGACGCTCAAATTGCATTTCTTATACAGGATCAGGCTTTTGATTACCTCGACGCACCAATCAAAAGGGTGTCCGCAATAGACGCCCCTCAAGCTTACAGCAAGTCCCTTGAAAATGCTCAAATACCGAATCACGATCGGGTTCTGCGCAAAGCAATGGAGCTCATTTAACTTTTAGTCCCCCTTATCATGGCTACAATTATCGAGATGCCTAAGTTAAGCGACACGATGTCCGTTGGGACTGTCGTAAAATGGCACAAACAAATAGGTGACGCTGTTTCGAACGGAGATGTACTGGCCGAGATCGAAACGGATAAAGCCACGATGGAACTAGAAAATTTTGACGACGGTATTCTCCTCAAAATTTTTGTCGGGGAGGGTGTAGAGGTTTCAATTGGAAGCGCTTTGGCGGCAGTTGGGGAGCAGGGTGAAGAAGTCGAGGACCTACCTTCCCCCGTACAATCACCCGAGCAGACTGAACAGGATCATGGGCAACCTGAAATGGCATTGGAGGAAGATGTTGAAGAACCAACGCAGAGCCAAGAAATAGAACCCCAACCCACTCTCTCCGTGGCGGAAAAGGAAGCAACCCGAGATGAGATCGGGCAGGAAGAAGATGGTTCTGCCGATAGAATTTTTGCTTCGCCTCTTGCAAAAAAAATCGCTCGCGAACGACACATCGAATTACGCGATGTCAGTGGCTCTGGACCTAGTGGAAGAATTACTAAAAAAGACGTCCTTGCGCACTCGCAAGTCGTTCCACTCGCTGATCCGAAATTGACTGCAGTCGGACCAGCAGAAGTTCAATCAAAGGGCTTGTTGATGGATCAAACTCTTCCGGTCACTAAAATGCGCTCCATCATCGCGCACCGTCTTCTCGAATCCAAAAGTACTATTCCGCACTTTTACCTTCAAAAGGAAATAGATTCACTGCCACTCAGACTCTCTCGAGAAGCAATCAACGCAAGGTTGGCTCAACGCTCTCCATCGGATAAGAAGCCACTCAAGATAACCCTTAACGATATCGTACTTAAAGCTTGTGCAGAAGCAATTAAGTGGGCACCTGAGTTAAACACTTCTTGGGAAAAGGATCAAATTCGATGTCATGGAAATGTCCATCTTTCTTTTGGCGTTGCAGTTGAAGACGGATTGGTGACCCCGGTGATCAGAAACGCCGAATCTCTCGATTTGGCCACTCTTTCCCTGGAGGCTAAATCTTTAATCGAAAAAGCTAAAAACAAAAAGTTGACCCCGGATGAAATGACTGGTTCGACCTTCACCGTTACGAATCTGGGGATGTTCGGCATCGATTTTTTCAGTGGGATTATAAACCCGCCCAATGCCGCCATTTTGTCCGTCGGTGCAAGCGTTAAAAAACCTGTACTAGATTCGAGCGGTAATTTGCAGGCTGGAGAAAGAATGATTCTCGGTTTGAGCTGTGATCACAGATTGGTCGACGGTGCAGCGGGTGCCAAGTTTTTAAAGCTACTAGGCGAGATATTGGAAAGACCGGCGTCTCTCTTGGTATAACACCAAGAGACCCTGCCCCGTAGGTTATACGGTCTTGCCCACCCTGGTATTGGCATCTTTCACCAACCAAGTGGCAATGGTTTCGATCTTATCCCGGACCTCCTTTTTCGAGTCACTCAAATTAGCTGGATTTTTGTCCCCGCACCCAAAAAGGTAATACTTGATCTTCGGTTCCGTGCCACTTGGCCGGATGGCAATGGAAAATCCGTTATCAAGGCTCATTTGTAAAAAGTTTTCGGGAAGAAGAGGGTCTTCGTCTTCGTCAATGTAACCGAACTCCAAAAAGTCCTTGGTTTTTTTAACGGGAATACCATCCACCTCCTCCAAGGGATTCTTTCGGTAGGATTCCGCAAGTTTTGTAATGGTTTCATTTCCTTCGGCCCCTTCGAAATACAGGTTTTCCGTTTTTTCAAAATGGAATCCGTATTTGACGTAAAGGGTATTAAGAAAATCGAAGGGTGTGGACTGAGTGGAATTTAAAAAAGCAAATAGTTCTGCAATTGCCAACGCAGAGGCGTTTCCATCCTTATCGCGAACAACGTCAAGCGGAAGATAGCCATAGCTTTCTTCTGCTGCCAACACGACGTAAGTGGAATAACGGGTCAGTATGTCGATGCGGGCAAAAAGGTCCGTTCCGTCAAAATCAATTGCCAACCCCTCTTTCTCCTTGAGTTCGATCAGTGCTTCGTTTTCGTATTGACCCATCTTTTTGGCCATCCACTTAAAACCTGTCGGCGTATTTACGCAACGAACGCCATAGGCTTCTGCAATGAGGCTAAGCATGGGTGTTGTAACAAAAGTCTTGAGGATGGCCATTCGTTCTCTTGAATCATCTCCCAACAGTTGTTTTCTTTTGGTCGCCATCAGTCGGTACTCAGCCAGCATGCACGCGACTTGGTTTCCTGTCAGGCAAACGAATTCCCCCCCTTTGAGTTTAGCGGCAACTCCGATTCGGTCGCAGTCTGGGTCACTTCCCATGACAAGCTCCGTCTTAGTCTTGCGTGCTACAGCGATTCCTCTTTGGAGTGCTTCTGGGTTTTCTGGGTTTGGTGACTTAACCGTACTGAAATTAGGGTCATGTCTGTTTTGTTCATCAACGACAACGACATCGACTCCGTGGTCCCAGAGTGCCGGAATTGCCGAAATCGCTCCAGTGCCATGAATAGGCGTAAAAACCATTTTGGGGGCATTTTTCTGGAGCATTTCAGGGTCTAGAACTGCGTCCTCAAGGGCCGCTCGGTAAGCAAGGTCATCACCAGCTTGCAGTACCCTCCAGGGTGGTTCTTCCGTTGGAGTTTGAGCTAATAGAGGAATAAGTTCGGCAATTTGTATTGCCTTGTATTTTTCGACGACCTTTTCGGCATGAGGTGGAACGAGTTGTGATCCGTCGGAGAAGTAAGCCTTGAAGCCATTGTCATGCGAAGGGTTATGACTCGCGGTGATCACAATACCGGCATGAGCATATTGATGGCGAACGGTAAAACTTAGTTGGGGAGTCGACCGGGGACCGTCGAAAATCATCGAGTAACCTCCGTGATCGGACCAAGCGAGTGCCGCCAATTTACAAAACTTTTGGGAAAAATGCCTAACGTCGTGAGCAATCACCAAACGAGGTTGTTCGAATATTCCCTGCTCTGCCATCCATTGTCTGACATAAAGAAAAAGCGCTTTGGTTGCCCGTAACACCGTAATTTCATTTAGGGTATTACTTCCAACTGCTCCATACTCGGGTGTTTCCCCTTTCCGGCTTTTTCCCTTCTCCGCTTTAGTTGTTACCCCGCCAATGGTTCTTCCCCTCATTCCACCAGTCCCAAATGCAAGATTCTTGTAGAAGCGGTTGTTCAGTTCTTCCCATTTTTTTTCGTCAATCAACTCTTCCAACGATGAGGAAACCCATTGGGGCAAATTTTCGTTTTCTAGCATTTCACAAAGGTTTTTATATGAACTTTCGTAAAGTTCTCCGGCTTCTTTGGCTTGGCTGAGTTCTTCGTTTTGGTCTTTTGACATGATGAATATTTAAAGGGTTGTTTGTTGTTACTGAAGATCTATCAGGGGCTAGGGGTTGAAGTCTCGAAGTAGAAGCAGTGCCGTCAAACTTCTTGAATGAGCTTGGTGGGATTGGGAGAGAATAGATGGTTTACGAGGGTTCAATTAGTTTGGGTTAGTCACTATCGAAATCTTGAGGCATACGATAAAGAACCTCGTCTTTCTCACCATACCCCAATTCTTTTCGCGCAATGGCGTCTTGAACTGCTGGGTCCCTACGCAATCTTTCCAAAAACTCGCGGAGGTTTTTCGCCTCCTTTCGAAGATCATCCAATTCTTTTTCCAACACAGCTTCGCGAGATTGCCAATGGGAGTATTCTTCGGAAGCCTTTTGCAACTGAAGCAAGAGATAACCCCCTGCCGCCAAAGCAAGAATTGAAAGCGTCATCAGGATAATCTTTCTAGAGTTCACCTGTAATTACTAGGATCCATTAATAAATTTTTCACTTAGCTTGTAGAAGGAGTATATATATCGTGCAAACGGATCATGCCAAGAAGCTTGTTTGATTTGGCACAAGCAACTGGAAGCACGGAAATTGGGGACTCTCGATCTTCCATCAATCTCAGGGCATTTCCCAACGAAACCTCTGAGGTAATCGTTTGCGGCAAAATTGTCATTACACCATCGGCTGATAAATTCAAGAGGTTTTCTTTATCATTAAGCGCCCTTCGAAGGTCACCATCCGTTACAATACCCACCAGTTCATCGCCTTCGACTATGCAAGCTGCTCCAAGTGGAAACTTGGTCATTTCTATAACCAGATCCTTAATTTTAGTATGCTTTGTTACGCTGGCTATTTCTCCAGGATGATGCATTACGTCCGACACTCTGAGGATAAGATTTCTTCCAAGTTGTCCAGCTGGGTGCGTTAGGGCATAATCCATTTCAGAAAAATTTCTTCTCTTCATCAGGGCAGATGCCAGCGCATCGCCCAAGGATGCAGATACTGCAAAACTTGCGGTTGGAACTATTCCGAGCGGATCTGCCTCTTCCGGAACGGATGAGTCAAGGTAGGCGTCTACCTTGCCGGTTAACTGGGCTTTGTCATTTCCAAATATACCTACGATTTTTGCGGATCTTCCTCTCAACAAGGGAGCTAGTGCCAAAAGTTCCGGAGTTGATCCACTGTTCGATAAAAAAAGGACGGGGTCTCCCTCTTGGTGTATACCTAAATCACCATGAACTGCCTCCGAGGGGTGTAAAAAGGCAGCAGGTGAGCCCGTGCTGCAAAAAGTTGCCGCAAGTTTCTTTCCCAAATGTCCGGATTTTCCTATACCACTTACCACTATTTTGCCCTTGGTCGAGTACAGGCAGTCTACAGCCTTTGAAAAGTTTTCACCAAGACAGTCGGATGCTCTCATAATAGAGTTTGCTTCCTTGATCAAAACTCTTTGTGCTTCGGCCAATTCCTTTTGGTTATCCATTCTTTCTCATCCGGGTTGTTAAACTTTTTTTTATTTCCTTCGTTTTCTTGCTTTTTTGACGTCTGACACTCTTTTACTTTTTGCATTAAATAGGTTTTTCATACAAAGTCACGACTATGTCTATCAACCTTTTGCAATCTTAGTTTTAAACCTCTCCGACCTTCCTTTTTTATGTTTCAAGTTACTTTTTCTGATCAAAGCCTTTCAGTTTTGAATTCTTTGCCGCAAGCCGATCAACTCTCGCTTATGGAAAAGCTTAGCTCCATGACCAATGACATACTTACTGGCAGCGATACGGGAATTGGCAGATTCCAAAGAAATGGAAAAGTGTTTTACAGACTAAGATTGGAGGAACTTCGAGTATACTTTGAAAAAATCAATATAGCCCTGCATTGCCACTTTATACTACACAAAAACTCTTTGAACGACTTTTTGGTCCGAAACAAAATGCCCTCCTCTGATGAAGCTGTGCTGGAAAATCACCAAAGCTTTTGGGATTATTTGGAGTCATTGGCTAAGAAATAAGGTCTTTATAGTTTGTGAAAAAAATCGCCGTTTTTGAAAAGTTATTGATAATTTTGATTTTGTAAAATTTTTCTTCCATCATTATGAACATTTTTCTTTTTTTGTTTCCATTGTTAATCAAAGGTTTACACATTTACTTGACTTGTTCGCATATATAATAGGGATACAAATTTATATAAGTTAATTCATTCTTAACAATTGGACATTGTATAGACGTAAGTTTTCATTCAAAACAAAACCAGATGAAGTTTAAGATAAACAGAGATTTCTTCAGTTCGGGTCTCCAACTGGTAACGAGCGTTGTCGGTACGAGAAAAACTATGCCAATCCTTCAGAATGTTTTGATTGAGGCTCGTTCTGGCGTCGTAAGACTAACTACAACCAATTTGGATTTGGGTGCAAGATGCTCCGTCAAAGCCGAGGTTTCAGAAGAAGGTACCGTTACCTTGCCCGTGAAGGAACTTGGAAGAATCGTTCGTGAACTGGCTGACATGGAGGTCAACGTCGAGTCAACTGATACACCCAAGGCAACGATAAGCACAAGGGGTTCGGTATTTAACGTAATGGGAATGGACAGTAAGGAGTTCCCACCTCTTCCTGAATTGAACGAACAGAAAGAGTTCGATCTAGACCGACAAGAAGTAGTTTCCATGCTGAAAAGTGTTTCATATGCACAGTCCGTAAACGAAGAGAGGTATATGCTCAAAGGTGTATTTTTTCAATTCAGCAAAGATCGTCTCTCTCTTGTTGCAACAGACGGCAGAAGGTTAGCCGTAACAAGAAGGGAAATGAAAGTTTTGGAAGGAGATGAAGGGGAGTTTATTTTGCCCTCTCTTACGGTATCCGAATTGGAGAAGTTACCCGACGTAGGTGAAACCGTAAGCATTTCCTTCACCGATCGCCAGGTAGCCTTCGAGTTAAAGATCGATGAAAATGATGATGCACCAACGGGTTTCGTGGATTCGGTATACTTGGTGTCGAAGGTAGTTGAGGGGAAATACCCTAATTACAAACAGGTGATACCGAAAGATGATTTCAACGCTGCCAATATCGAAAGAGAGTTGATGCAGGAATGCGTGCATAGAGCAGCATTGGTTTCGGACGAGAAGGTAACCTTGAGAATTAAGAAAAACGAGATGGAAATCACGGGGCAAAGTTCTTTGGGAGACGCCTGCGAATCTATGGGAATAACTTACGAAGGTGAAGAAGCTACAGTGTCTTTTAACCCACGATTTTTATTGGACCCACTTAAATCTCTCCAAAGGGACAAAGTGACTTTGGAATTCAGGGATGATATGAGCCCTGGAGTATTCAAGGTTAACAAAGAAGAAGATGCCAAACTATCCTTTCTTTGTGTTGTTATGCCGATAAGGACGGATTAAAACTACTAGAAGAACAAGTTCAAGTAAGATTAACCGATTTAAGATCCTTCATGTTGGGGCTATCGCAAGTGCCGGTATCGTAAATAAAACTTTTTCCTTCAAAATTTTTCAAAAATAACTTGTTGCCTTCAACCCGATCTAAATAATTAGGGTTCAATGGAATCTTCCCTCCACCTTCGGGTGCATCAATTACAAACTGGGGAACAGCATAACCCGTCGTGTGTCCTCTCAAGGATTCGATGATCTTAATACCTATCATCGGATCGACCCTTAAATGAGAACTACCCTCAATCAGATCGCACTGATAAAGATAATAGGGTCTAACTTTCATCATCAGCAACCTGTGTATAAGGCTTTTCATGACCTTGTGGTTGTCGTTTACACCCTTGAGCAATACCGACTGGTTACCCAAAGGAATACCTGACTTAGCCAACTTATGACAGGCATTATAAAGCTCTTTTGTGCATTCGTTGGGATGGTTTACGTGAATACTCATCCAAATATTGTGATGAGATTGCAGTGCATCCAATAAACCATCTGTAATTCGTTGAGGAAGAAAAACGGGGATCCTGGAACCAATTCGGACGAATTCTACATGAGATATCTCGGCAAGAGATCCAAGCAAGTAAGAAAGTTTTCTATCTGATAACAATAATGGATCTCCCCCGCTCAAAAGAACATCCCTTATGGATGTATTAGATTTTATGTACTTTAAACCTTCCTCCAAAGAAGGATGGAAACCATAATCCTGTGCATTGGAGACCATTCGACTACGAGTGCAATATCGACAGTAGGCTGCACAACGGTCAGTAACTAGAAAAAGAACACGATCCGGATAGCGATGAACGACTCCAGGAACAACCATATCATGTTCTTCTCCAACGGGATCTTTTCTTTCGATAGAAGAAACAGAAGACTCTTCGATATTTGGAATGACTTGGCGTCGGATGGGGCAATTAAAGTCGTTCGGATCTATCAAGTTTGCAAAATACGGTGTGATTCCGACGGATAATCTGTTTTGGGCAGTTGCAAAACCAGCAATCTCATTTGTAGACAAGGATATAATACCATCTAGATCGCTTTGCTTATTTATGCGGTTTCTGAGTTGCCACCCCCAGTTATTCCAATTCGAATTAGATTCATTCGACCAAAAACCTTTTCCTTCAAACCAAGAATTGAGATCATCAGTGGGTTGCATATGAGCACATTATAATGATATATATCGATACAGACAATCTTTAGTTTACTGCGAACCAAGAAACTACCATTTATGCATAAAAAGTTTAGAGAATCTGAAAGAGTGCTTCCTAAGGCTTTTATTTTAATGTTGGTAATGGTTACCTCAGCATATTCCGAGGTTTCCAAACAATATCTGCCAGCTTTTAGTTTGAGGGCGACAAATGGTGAGATTTACTCCCAATCAGATTTTAACGATAAAAAAGTGATCGGGATCGTCTTTTTATCAAACCACTGTAAGGTCTCCCAATTATTTCAAAATCATCTTATGGCTTTAACTCGAAAATACAGCAAGAACGTAGTTATTATAGCGGTATCTCCCAATTATGAACAATCCATATTACCGGATGAATTGGCATATAGTGATTTGGGGGACTCGTTCCAAGATATGGTGAAAAGAGCGAACCGCATGAAATATAATTTCCCATACCTTTATGATGGTAATGATCAAAATTTAACAAAAGAAATTGGAGCTAAGATTACACCAACCATATATCTCTACAACCAAGATAGAGAATTATTTTACTCTGGTCGTATCGGAAATATTGATTCGCCCGATAATATGGAAACATCCGAGGTTAACCAAGCGATATCGAGTCTATTAATTGGCGAGAAAACAAGTTTTAAAAGAACAAAAGTTTTTGGTACCGCTATAAAAACCAAGAATCATTTGTTGGTTGCAGAACAAGTTAGGCAGAGATATGCAGACGAAAAAGTGAGGTTAAGCGAGGCGGACGCACGAAAATTGAATTTTTACTTAACGCACAATACTCGAAAACCTAAATTGTTCTATGTTTGGCAAACGAACGATGGGAAAACACGAGATAATTTAATAAAGCTATCTTTTTTATATAAGATATTTAGAAAAAGAGGACTTAAATTAATAACTGTATGCATTGCTAAAAAAAATGAAAAAGAAAGAATCGTTGAATTTCTAGAAAACAGTCAACTATCATCAACTAATTTTATTGTTTATGGACATCATATTTCACCCTTAGCATCGATAATTCCAGATGAAGTCGAGAAAGTTACTCCGTATTATAGATTACTATCTAGCAGAGGTGATAAGCTTTTAGGTAGTCATGGAGAGATTTCTACTGATTCGTTAAGAATCGAAATAGTAAAAGCACTAGACGACTCAAAATAGATTTTTATCCACAAATACTTAAAAAGATTGTATCAATTTACTATTTGACCAGCCAAAGTATATACTGCCCTTATTTATCAAGATATGTTTTAACTTGGCGGGTTCACATTCTTATCAATTTTGCTTGCTCCAAAATTCTATATTTTAGTAAACAATTCTAGAAAAGAAACAGTCAGCTCAAGTATAAACATATTAGCAACAAAGAGGTTGGTAAGGCGGCCAAAACGAATAGCCTTACTTTTAATGTGTGAATATACTTAACTAAAAAGATCAATGTTAGCGGATAAACTAGATGGATAAATTCAGGAATATCCAGGGAATTGTTAAATCGGTATTGAAAAAACGTACACTGATTAAGAGTAGCAATTATTTTTTCAAGACTCAAATAAATAATATTTGTAAAAGCAAATGTTAGATCACAGTTATTAATAAACGATATTGTAATATGCAATAAAAGGATAGCATAAACCGGGAATATAATAATAACAACTATTGAATTGATTATGATCGAAAACGGGTTAATGTAATGAAAAGAGTCAATAATTAGAAGAGAACTTCCACAGAAAGATGAAAAAGATATAATAAGTGAATTCTTCATTAAATCGTAGACCTTAAATTTCTTTTTTTGAGTTATACTGTGAAAACTGAAAATAAGACTCATTACAACAGTAAATGACAATTGGAAACCTAATGAATTAATTTTAGTATGGTCTATGAACAGAAGAATCAGCGAAGCCCAAAACAAAGCAGATAAAGAGTTTCTTTTTTTATAAAAAATTGTTGATGATTGCCAAATCGAAATCATTATAAATGATCTAACTGCAGAATCACTGGATCCTACTAGAATGACGTAACAACAAACAACAGTTAGTGAAAGGACGATCATTAAGACTTGATTCATTATAAAGGATCTCAACAAAAAACAACTTAACATATACATTATGCCAATATGAAGACCGCTCACAGCAAATAAATGCATTGTACCCGTTTGCTTGTACAGTTCCATTTGTTGTTCATCGAGAAATGTTTTGTCTCCAATTAATAACGCATACACAAATGCGCTACTCTTCTGCCCTTTTTTGACTTTAATAATCTTTTTTTCTAATAGTCTTCGAATATTTTCGGTTGTACCAAAAGAATGCCTGATTTTAAGAAATTTAACAAAGCTTAACTTATATAATTCTTCATTATTTTCCAAATCATTATTTCTTTGTCTTGTAACTACACTTCTTAGAGAAATTGTATCACTCACAAAGGTCTCCGAAAGACTTTTATTCCATTTATTTGACCATAGTACCTTTTTACCAATTAAATCTTCCCTTATTTCAGGCGCTTTTTCTATTATCCCAGTATAATTAAAGTATTCTTTTTCGCATGGTACATAAATTTTTTTTCTTTTGATAACTTTAATCTCAAGCGATAGCTCTCTTGGTGGTAGTTTTTTTATTTCATTGGCAAGGATCGTTTTTTCTAAGCTCTTTTCATTATTCACTGGTAAACTTACATATACTAGTAGTACACCTAATGCCATACTGCATACAGACTTTTTTGCCTCTGTTTTTTTAATTCTTTTTTTAATTTTCCAATAAATTATAGCAATTATCGACACGGATATTAAAAAAAACACAAAGCGTCCGTGATCTGGTGAGCAAGCGCACAGACCAATAAGGAATAGAACAAGAGCGTATGTAATGGGAGGACGCATCTCTGTGTTTTATTCAATCCTTTGCTGGATTTCTATCAAACAAAAACTTAATCTATTTGCCCATGGATCATCTCATGCTAGATTTAAGGTATGCTATACGATCGAAGTTACATGAAGAAACCGTTCTCAGGTGGACTTCGTTCCTCTGTTGACAAATTGCTTATTCTTTTCATTACAACTTTTGTTTTACAAATTGTTTTTGAATTATTTACTAATTCCGGACTAGGTAGTGGTCTTCATTACGAATATATAGGCTTCTCAAACCATTTTTTTGATAGTGGACTAGTCTGGTCCGTTTTTACTTATCCTCTTCTCCATGATGGTCCGTTGGTTCTGCTAGCAAACTTACTCGGTCTTCATTTCATAGGCAGATCAGTAGAAAGCGAATTAGGGAATGCTAATTTCCATTGGCTTTGTTTTATTTCTTTGATAAGCGGAGCTATGCTCTGGATCGTTTTTCATTACACTGATTATCCATCATCCTTTCTCAGCGGTTCTACTTCTATTGTTTTATCTCTTCTCACCTATTTCTGCTTTACCTATCCTGACAGGCCAATAACTTTCCTTCTTCTCTTCGTAATTCCCGTCACTCTGAAGCCAAAGTTTATTTTGATGGGTTTGCTTGGTTTGGAGCTTTTTGGTTTCGTATTCTGGGAACTTAGAGATAATTCTCAAGGTGCTAACTTTTCTGCTCATCTTGGAGGTATGCTTGCTGGGGCCTTCGTTTATTGGTTTTTAATTTCCGGCAAATTGTTTCCAAGTTTTGTTTTTAGTACGAAAACTCCTAAACCTATTAATCCGATAAAAAAAACTAGCTTTTTTACTAACAAAAGTGGCTCCCCAAAGCCTTCTTATTCTGTAGATTTTTCCAATCAACACTCTCTACAATCTGAGGTCGATCGAATACTGGATAAAATAAACGAGAAAGGGTTTGGTACCTTAACCCAAGCTGAAAAGAATACTTTGGACAAAGCAAAAGGCTTGCTTAAAAAACATTAATTCTTTCAAAATCACATTTTATGAATCCCCCCTACCCCATCATTTTGATTAAACGCTTGGCACTCTTATTCTGCCTCCTTTTCTGTTCCCCATGTTTTGGCGAAACCGAATCAATTGGTAGCGGAGACTTAGAACCAACACCTTTAATGAAGCATGAAGCTAGATGGTTGGTCCAAGCTCTGCAGCAAGCCCATTTTAACAAGGTACCCATTGATAAATTAGAACCCACTAAATTCCTCGCTAGTTTTTTGGAAAGGCTTGATAAACAAAAGCTATACTTTACTCAAAACGAAGTCGAAAAATTTGATAACTCCTTTTCCCCGACACTCATTACCTTCTTCAAGCAAGGTAATCTTTTTCCTGGCTACGAAATTTACAACGAGTACAAAAAGCGTGCCGTGAATCGACTGGATTGGGCTATATCATATTTAGACACTAATATGACCTTTGACACAAATCAGAGCTTCAATACGGATAGGGAAAACGCTCTTTGGTCTGCTAACGAAAGCGAATTGGATGATCATTGGATAAAATTAATTTCTTTTGAATTACTTAACCAAACCCTACAACAACTTGACGCAAATTTTTCAGACAAAACACCGTTGCCGGAAAATTTATCCGAAATCACCAACAATTCTCGTGACGAAATTAGAAAAAGATACGAAAGGTGGAAAAAAAATATTCAGGAATTCGAATCCAGCGACGTACAGGAACTTTATCTCAGTACCCTGACGCAGATGTTTGATCCGCACACCACCTTCATGAACATCAAAGAGAAGGAAAGATTCGATCAACAAATGAATAATGAGTTTGTCGGCATTGGAGCAGTGTTGCGAGATGAAGATGGATTTTGTACCATTAAGGAATTGTTGCCGGGTGGTCCTGCAGAAGGGTCTCGAGAACTTGAACCCGATGACATTATCCTGAAGGTCGCTCAAGCAGATGGCGATTTTGTTGATGTCGTAAACATGAAACTTACAAAAATAGTCGAGCTTATCAAGGGTCCTAAGGATACCTTAGTACGTTTAGAGATTAAGCCCATCCAGGATCCTTCCAACTCAAAAATTGTTCGTATTATTCGTGATAAAATAAAGCTCACCGCGAACTTGGCTTCGGCAACACTTCACAAAACAGGCGACGATGACAAAACTAAATTGATAGGTGTAATCGATCTTCCTTCCTTTTATGGCTCATCGGGCAATGGCCCCAAGGCGACGGATGACGTGGAAGAACTGATCAAGGCCTTAAAGGACCTTACTGTCCAAGGTTTAATTTTGGATTTACGGAAAAATGGAGGAGGTTACCTCAGTGAAGCCGTTAACCTTGCAGGACTTTTCATATCACGAGGCCCGGTTGTGCAGGTAAAAAGCACTGATGGAAAGATTCGCAAGAAATTTGATTTTAATCCTAAACTTGCCTGGGATGGTCCCCTGATAATTCTGGTATCAAGATATAGTGCGTCTGCTTCGGAGATAGTGGCTGGGGCTCTTAAAAATCACAAAAGAGCGATTATTGTCGGAGACGAATCCACGCATGGGAAAGGTACTGTACAGTCACTCATACCTATGAAACTACCGCTAAATTTTGCGGCTATTTCCAAAAAACGAAGTGCTGCCAAAATTACCATTCAAAAGTATTATTTACCTTCCGGAGACAGTACGCAGATAGGAGGTGTTAAAAGTGATATTTCCATCGATACAATCAATACCTTTTTACCCATCGGCGAATCAGATTTAGATAATGCATTGGAGTGGGATCGAATACCCGCGGTAAATTTTCGTCGACCCGATGAAGAGTTTTTGTACGCCCTTGACGATTTGGCGAAACTAAAAGAACTCAGCGAGACTCGACAAAATACCTTATCTGAATTCACTTACCTCAAAGAAAATATATCTTGGTTTAAAAAGAAAAGAGAAACCAAGACTCTGTCTCTTAATTTATTGAATCGCCTCTCCCAGAAAAAAACAGATTTGGAGGCATCCAAAGCCCTGACTAAAACATTTGAATCCTTGGCGGAAAAGGCTTATCCTTTTTCGGAAGTTAAGCTTCGGATCGTTAAGGAACAGGTACTCAAATCCCAACAAGCTCGCGGAGAAGAATCGGCTTCATCCGACGACGATGGTATATCTTTTGAAAATCCGAACGAATTGGACATACGTTTGCACGAGAGCGTTCGTATCATGGTTGATTGGATAGACATACTTGAGGGTGGTCAACTTTCCCAAAAATCGTCTGTCCCCTTGTGAGAACTGTCATATAGCCGTCTTGCGCGATTGGAAGAGCCTTAGCATTTTCTTGCGATGGAAAACCGCCTGTAATGAGACAAGTCTTTAAGGATTTCTATGCTCTCGAACTTGCTTGACAAGGACTTAGATATTTTTTCGGCATGGGATGTTCCGAACTCAAGAGCAAACATTCCTCCTGAAGGGAGTACTGCGGCACTTATGTCTATTATTTTTTTGAGCTCGGAGAATCCATCTTCACCCGCAACCAATGCAATTTTCGGATCATGCGCTTTGACCTCGGTTTCCGCGCATTCCCATTCTTCCGTTTTTAGGTAGGGTGGATTTGAGACAACAAGCCCTACCCCTTCTTCACTTACTTTTTGTAGATTCCAATCAAGCTTTCGCACTTGTGTTCTACTCTGCAAATTAAGATCCTTAAGATTTTCCTTGGCGAGTGAAAGGGCCTCTTCACTCTGGTCAAGACCGACCCCAACCGAGGAAGGGAGAGACGAGCATAGAGCAGCTAGAATTGCACCGGTACCCGTTCCAATATCAAGGATAGCCTTATCAAAAGACGGGGGAAGCCTATGGAGAATATGTTCGACCAAGGTCTCAGTCTCCGGTCTGGGAATTAATGCACGACCATCGCATTTAAGTACAAGGCCGGCGAAGTTAACGCTTCCCAAGATATGCTGAAGGGGTTCTCTTTTTCCTCTCCTCACAATCATCGACCTGATTTCATTTAGTTTTTCCTCGCCAATTATTTCATCAGGATAGAGGTAAAGGTTCATTCTTTTTGTCTTGAGAATTGAAGAAACAATCCATTCCGAATCGCATTTGGGGCTAGGCACCCCCTTCCTGCCAAGAAATTCACTGGATTTTGTAAGAACTTCCAAGCAGGTTAGAAATTCACCTTTCTTTTTCATGGCCCAAGTTTTCCAATCGAAGTCTGAGGTCCTCGCCATAAAGTGCGTTAAAAAGATGATCGAGATCCCCAAGGAGGGATTCATTTAAAGCATGTGAAGTGTAATTTATACGATGGTCGGTAATCCTGCTTTGTGGAAAATTGTAAGTCCTGATCCTTTCACTTCTATCACCTGTTCCTACCTGTTCCCGCCGGTCTTGAGCGTACTTTTCCCTTTCTTCGGCTTGTTTGATTTTGAAAAGCCTTGAACGAAGGACCGTCATTGCTTTGTTTTTGTTTTTTAGTTGAGAGCGTTCATCCGCGCAATAAACGGTAAGACCGGAAGGCTTGTGCAGGATTTGCACGGCCGAGTCTGTTGTGTTGACCCCCTGCCCGCCGGGTCCACTAGCTCTGCAAACACCAATTTCAAGGTCACCTTGATCAATATGCACCTCTACCTCCTTGGCCTCGGGCAAGACGGCTACAGTTGCGGTTGAAGTGTGAATTCTTCCACTTGCTTCCGTTACGGGTACTCTTTGTACTCGGTGAACACCGCTTTCAAATTTTAATTTAGACCAAGCGTCTTCACCTTTAATTATGAAAACGACTTCTTTGAATCCACCTGATTCGGAGTGACTTTGACTTAGGCATTCAAGAGACCAACTTTTATTTTCGGAATACTTGCAGTACATGCGAAACAAATCCGCGGCAAAAAGGGAAGCTTCGTCACCTCCGGCCCCGGCTCTTATCTCAATAATGGTGTTTCGGCCCATATCTGGGTCCGGTGGAAGCATGGCAACGAGAAGATTCTCGCGGAGCTTCTTGATATTTGGCTGAAGCAACTCAATCTCTTCTTGAGCTGCATCGGCGAACTCTTCGTCCGACAACAAACCCTTGCTTTCCTCAAGTTGAGCTTCCAAGCTTTCTATTTCCTCAAAGGTCTCTATAATACTTTTAACTCTGCCATGGTCCCTTGACAATTCCGAAGCAAGTGCTGCATCCTTGAAAATTATCGGATCGGACAACTGTTTTTCCAACTCATTGTATCGTTGCCGAAAGGGATCTATATTTGGTAGAAGGTCCATCATCAAAAATTCTTTAGCAAAAGATTGAGCCTCCAAGAAACCTTAAGTGAATCCAAACCGACAAAACCACCAAATTCATGGGCAGAACATAGTAGCGTGCGTATGGGACTTTGATAAGACTCTGATTCCCGGATATATGCAACAACCTCTTTTTGAACATTACGACATAGACGAATCGACCTTTTGGAAAGAAGTCAACCAGTTGCCGTCTCTTTATTCAGAAAGAGGGTTGAGAATTTCTTCCGACACCATTTACCTCAACCATTTGCTAAGCTACGTTAAGAATGGACCAATGCGCGGGCTAACCAATCAAAAACTCATGGAATTAGGCTCCGAACTTCAGTTTTGCGACGGCTTGCCTGATTTCTTTGAGCAACTAAAAAAAATTCCTCAAGAGAAAGAATTTGCCAGCTACGATTTCAAGATCGAGCATTACGTAATTAGCACAGGGCTGGCTCAAATGATCAGGGGAAGCAAAATATATACTTATCTAGAGGATGTTTTTGCCTGCGAATTCATCGAATCTCCGGTACCCCCCAATTTTATGAGTCAAACCGAACTTTCTTTGCCTTTGGATCTTGAGATCTCGCAAGTTGGCATGACAGTCGATAATACGATTAAGACTCGATGTATTTTTGAAATCAACAAGGGGTCGAACAAAAATCCTTCCATCGACGTTAATACCTCGATACCACACGAAGACAGGCGCATACCAATCGAGCAAATGGTTTATGTTGCAGATGGACCGAGCGACGTGCCCGTATTTGCCATAGTAAAGCAAATGGGAGGCAAAACTTATGCGGTTTATGATCCGAACAACGAAAGAGAGTTTGAGCAAACATGCGAGCTTGTTGAAAGATCAAGGGTTCATAACAATGGGCCCGCAGACTATCGGGATAAGTCTCCAACCGCAATTTGGATGAAGCAGAAAACTCGAGAAATATTCCGAGCAATGATAAAAAAACGACAAGACGAATTGAGCAAAAGAGCAGGTTCTCCGCCGAAACATTTGACTGAAAGTGCCGAAAATCCGGAAGGTTTGGATTCTCGACAATCTACTTTATGGAAATAAAGGACTGGCAGAGAAGTTCCCTTTTGAGCTTGGAGGAACTGACGGCGGAGGAGATCGAGTGCATTCTTTGCCAAGCATTCAAGTTTAAGGAGGAATTATCCAATCCGAGGCGTCAAACGGATCACTTAAAGGGCAAAAGAGTGGTAAACCTTTTTTTAGAACCGAGTACCAGAACAAGAATAGCGTTTGAAATAGCAGCCAAGAGTTTGAGTGCCGACGTGATCTCCATATCGGGGAAATCCAGTAGCCTGACAAAAGGAGAAACGCTTAAAGACACGGCACTGAACATCCAAGCACTCGGAGCGGACTTGATCGTAGTCAGACATTCTTCACCCGGATCACCGCTCTTTCTGTCCCGCACCATAGACGTTCCTATTATTAATGCGGGGGATGGTGCTCATGAGCATCCGAGTCAAGGACTTCTGGATATTTTCACCTTGCGGGAAAATATCGGGAACCTAATGGGGAGAAAAATAACGATTCTAGGAGATATTTTATTTAGTCGTGTTGCCAGATCGAATCTTTGGGGTCTAAAGAAACTAGGCGCCGAGGTTACCTTGGCGGGTCCCTCCACATTAGTACCTCGCCAATTTGAGGAAATGGGGGCCCGAGTCTCACATGACCTCAAAGAATCCTTGGCTGATGCAGATGCCGTGATGCTTTTGCGCATTCAGCATGAGAGACAGAGTTCTTCCCACTTTCCCTCCTTGTCCGAGTATACGAAAATGTTCGGATTGAACGAAGCACGAAGCAAATGGCTAAAACCAAATGCCCTTATCCTTCATCCAGGTCCGATTAACCGAGGTGTAGAGATTGATTCAGAACTAGCGGATTCGAACAGGGCCGTAATATTGGATCAAGTTAAAAACGGTATAGCTGTTCGGATGGCGATTCTTTACTTATGTGCCCAAAACTCAGGAGGCTTGATCAAAAATGACTGACTATTGCCTGAAGGGCGCGCGAGTAATCGACCCAAGTCAAGAACTGGACGAAATTAGAGACCTTACGGTTGCAAAGGGAAAAATCACTTTTGTTCCCCCGGATAAATCGGTCGAATCAATCGACTGTAGAGAAAAGATCATAATGCCCGGACTAGTAGACCTTAGAGGGCACCTACAGGATCCGGAGAGTTTGGCAAGTGCGAGTATGGCAGCTGCATCCGGTGGATATACGACAATATTGATCATGCCAAATGGTGGAGCTCCAACCGATAATCCTGGTGCGGTCCATTTAATGCGAGAAAAGGCATCCAAAAATAGCCAAATCGAAATCTTGCAATGTGGCTGTTTGACAAAAGGGGCAAAGGGAGAAGCACTGGCTCCATTGGGTTCGCTAAAAGAGGCGGGAGTAGTGGCCGTTTCGGATTGCCCGACAAGCCCCCAGAATACAGAAATTTTTGCCAGAGGCTTGGAATATGCATCCATGTTTGAGTTACCGGTCATAGAGTTTCCAAGAGATAGGGCTATTTCATCAAGGGGAGTTGCCCATGACGGTCCAGTTGCATTAAAGATGGGTATTGGAGGTTATCCTCGCATGGCGGAGGAATTATTCGTTCAAAGAGCTATAACCGTCTGCAAAAGCTTGGGTACAAGTATCCACCTGACTTCGGTTTCATCGGTAGGATCCGTTGAATTGATTCGTGAGGCAAAAGAAAAGGGAATATGCATTACTGCCGACTCAACGCCCCATCACCTTGCCTTGACAGACGAAAGCTTGCTCGGCTATGACGCGAACTCAAAAACAATGCCACCCCTGAGGGAGGACTTGGATCGAAAGGCAATCTTGGAGGGTATGACAGATGGAACGATAGACTGCGTGAGTAGTGCCCATGAGCCATGTCAAAAACATGAGAAAGAAGTGGAGTTTGATTTGGCACCTGCGGGGGTGATTGGATATGAAACAGCTTTATCTGTCGTACTCGGTGAATTGAGAAAAAAGATCAAAGACCCCTTTCCTCTTATTGCCCGATTAATGTCATTCAACCCATCTCGGATTCTTGGAATGAAGCATAGCATTGCCGAGGGGAAAGTGGCGAACCTATTTGTGTTTGATCCAAGCAAAAATTGGACCTACGATGTAAATTTGGGTAAAAGTGCCGCAAAAAATTCTCCCTATCAAGGTATTGAGATGAATGGTTCAGTCCTAACGACCTTTTCTAATGGCGAAAAGGTTTTTACATACAATTAGGATGCAGTGCTTTTGGCGATAAACCTACATATTGGCGAATATGCCAATTTGACCCTATCGCTGATAGGATTGTATCTCAGTATTAAAGATCGTAAAAAACCTAATTATTGGAAAGCTTTAAAAATATCTAACTATAAACCCTCCTGGAGTTTGTGGACCTTACTTGTCGTCATTATCGTCAATTCTTTAATATTGAAAATAAACATATTATTTATTTTATTAATTTGTTCACTTTATTTTTATCTGAGTAATTACGATAAAGCCAAAAAGGCAAAAACACATTGGAGATTATCTGTTATCGTCGGAACCATACATACGTTCAAGGTATGGCCCGTTCTTTTTATTGTGGGATTGGTTTCAGCTATTTTACTAGAGGGTTATGATGTTCAAACACACGTACTTGAACTAAAAAAAGGGAATTATACGAATATAGTATATATAGTTATTACAGCCTGTTTATTTGCTCCTATAACGGAGGAAATAATATTCAGGGGTATGTTATATACATTATTTAAAAGAAGAATAGGAGTTTTTTGGGCATGTGTAGGCAATTCAGTTTTATTTTCACTAATACATTATAATATCCTGTCTTGTGTTGTCTTGTTTGTTTTTAGCTGCTCACTAACATATATTTATGAAAAGGAGTCTAGTTTATTAATTCCCATAATAAGCCATTCGGTATTTAATGGTCTAATGATTATGCTAATTTTGCTATGAATAACGTAACTAATGAGTACACGGTTAATAATACCTCAGAAACAGACAGTGTGATTCAGAGTTTCTGTGAACAGTTAGAACCATCCACCACCGTACTCCTTAATGGCGATATGGGAAGCGGGAAAACATATATTTCTACCCGAATAGCTTCCTTTTACGGTATTTCGAATTTGAATAGTTCCTCATTCCAACGAGTAACTTTTCATGCTGGAAAAACAAACCTAATTCATTGCGACTTTTACAGAAGTCCATTTAAATATAACTTCTTTTTTGATGAAATAGAACCATTAATGATACCTCCCTGGATAATGCTACTTGAATGGTTTTCTTTAGAACATGTTCTTACAGAAATGGGTCATATTCATCAGATATTTACTAAAAATACAGGACGAACAAAACGAGCGATTCAGATTAGTACATATTAATTTATAGAAACCGAACCGTCTGCGAATTCAGTTATGTATCCCTCTTTTACCATCCACTTTAATTCAACAAGAATTATCTTTGGATCTAAATCCCCAAGTTTCTCACTTCTGATAATTTGAGATTTTTTGTTTTCTTTTGTCTCTTTGAGAAACTTCAAGATTTTCTGAACTCTTTCAGTCAACTGCTTTTCGTCTGGTTTATTACTCTTGTAGGCAGAAGCATAAGTGTGTTTTTTTTCAGAATATTTGAAAATGAAAAAATTACTTTTCTTAAGGTTTACGAGGCATGACGTAAATAAACTGTTTATCCAATTCGGTTTAAAGTTAAAGTATTGTTTAAACTGTTCATAGATAGATCGATCTAGATTCTTAACGTCAGAACCATTAATTTTTATGATTTTTTCCTTTTCGAAAAATGAACTGGGAAGGTCGAACAATAATTTAGATCTTAACTGATCTATACCTCTGTACCATGTATTATCTTTATTTTGGAATTTGAACTTGTAAATCTTCAAGGGATTTTCCAACCATGCTTTAATCTCATCCTCATCCTCGACCTTTACTAAACTCCTCACAAACATGTCGTAATTTTCTGTAATTCCATGTAGAAAGATATGTTGTTTTACCATTTCATCGTAGCGATGATAGTTGTTTGGTGGTAGCAAAATATTTGTTTTACTACATTTATAGGCATAACCGAAACTCTTATTGGGTTTGTCCTCTATATCCAATTCCTTTGTAAAGCATTCCTCAAATCGTTTTTTCAATAAATGGTCGACTGCTTCATCTGCAGATGAAAAGATCTTTTGATCAATTTTTGTTTTGATAAATGATTTTTCGTCATCATTTTTGAATCTAGCTTTTACAATAAATCTTTCATTTTTTGATGAAATTGTTTCGCAAATGTCGGACAGGGCGTAGGAAACACCAGTTTTTCGCATTTCCTTTTTAATTTTTTCTAAAATATTGATTCGTGGTAGAATTTGAAAATCATAAGAAGTAACAATTTTTCTTTCGGTGAAGTTGTTTTGTTTTTTGTTTCCACGAAATTTTTCTTTGGAAGTTTTCTGTTTTGCATGCCCCTTATGTTTTCTAGGTACGTCTTTATAAGAACTTGAATCCTGTTTTCCTTTTACCCAGGAAGGTTCTATTTCAAAATCCTCTATGGAAGACAAATCAATTGGTTCACTAGTATCCTCTTTCATTCAAAACGCCTTTATTTTGATTATTTTATACAAATTGTTTGTATTGATTGATGCTCTTGCCTTTTTACCAAGTCTTCTTTATTTCTCTTTATCACATTGCTCAGGTGGCGGAATTGGTAGACGCGCTAGACTAAGGATCTAGTGCCGCAAGGCGTGGGGGTTCGAGTCCCCCCTTGAGCACCATCCATTTGTTTCTTCAAAGACTTTTATGTTTTATCCTGTCACCCTTTTCGTATTCGGATTCGAATGTCTGATCTAAATCCTTATCATAGCCTTCGAATAGGCCATGTTTCAAGTTTCCTTGCCAATGTTCTAGTAGCTTTACGGGAAATTTTCCTCCCTTCAACTTGTAGTTTGCCACCACCCATGCGTTCGCTTCATGGCCGCCAAATTCCCGCCCGAACTTGTCTTTGGCGTCTTTCCTCAGCTTTAACCATAAACTAGGTAGAGACTCTCCGTCTCCTCCTTTCGCCGGTTTATAGTCATCAGGGTCCAACGGTTTTGGGTACCAGTAAATATGAGTGCCGTGCTTTTGTCCTTTAACGTAATCTTTTTCGTGTAAGGGAATTCCCTTCTCGCTGTATTTTTTGACTTTGCCGTGCAGTACCCCCGAGAGATACTTCTTCTCTTCTATGATTTGCCCATTGGAATATTTTTCTTCCACGGTGCCGCTAAAAGAAAATTTTTCATCGGCACAGAAAGCCAGGGGTATTAGGTTCCAGGGAGCAGATTTTTTGATACCGACTTTTGTTATTTTGCCATTTACTACAGTTACGGGTCCGAGCTCGAATTCATTTGCCATTGCACCCGTTATTTTCGCGATGACTTGATCTGAGTAACCGGAACCGTTTTCTTTTAAATTGATTTTCAGCAAAACATTATCTTCCGATAATTCAGGCTCTGCAAACGCTCCCGTCCCTTTCCAGAACAAATGTTTATCGATAAAAACAATATTGTTCGGATCCTCGAAATGCAGCCTGTCAGACTCAACTCGCCTTTCTTTGTATGGGCTGTAGGAAATCCAATCGCTATTTCGAGTTATTTGCTTCCACCAAATGGCAACTTTAGCAAAATTCCCTTCGAAAATAATAATAAATCCCAATAACACAGAAACGCCGAAAACGGAAACAAGCACGAAAAGTAATTTCTTCATCTTAAGGTTTTTTCTTAGCTGGATATAAGTGTCGGTGCAACGATTATGTCCAACGCCTTTTCCTGTAGGCAAGCGAATTGGCAAGCGCGGAGGGGAAAAGCGGACCGTTATAGACAAAAGAGGTGTAAATTTGCAAAAGGGAAGCCCCTGCATCCAATTTTCGCGAAGCGTCGTCTGCGTTAAATATCCCGCCTACTCCGATGATCGGGAACTTGAAGTCAGTCAATTTTGCGATGAATCTAATCGTTCGAGTTGAATTTTCTTCAATTGGCGTTCCGCTAAGTCCACCTTTTTCATATGAGTTCATGCATCCCATGTGTTTTCTGTTTGCCGACGTGTTTGTTGCGATTATTCCGTCAAAAGAGCTTTCGACTGCAATGGAAATAATGCTTTCCAACGATCTATAATCTTCATCTGGAGAGATTTTGAGCAAGCATGGCAAAGGAGCCTGATCGTTCTTATTGGCCCATTCGAGATTGTGTGCTCTGATGCTCTTAAGCAAGGGAAGCAAGTAGTTTTTCTGATGCAAACTTCGAAGGTTCGGGGTATTGGGGGAACTGATGTTAACCGTAATATAATCAGCTTGTCGAGCCACGTCCGTGAAAGCCGTAAGGTAATCGTCACTTGCTAGCTCGATAGGTGTCTTTTTTGATTTACCAATATTGATACCAAGGGGGGAACGCCTATTGCCTTTAGGGTAGAATTTGGAAACATGTTTTGCTAGAGCTTTTGATCCCCTGTTGTTGAAGCCCATACGATTAACGAGTGCATCGGACTCGGGGTACCTGAATAGTCTGGGCCTTTCATTTCCAGGTTGTCCTCCAGGTGTTACAGTTCCGACCTCGATGTGACTGAAGCCCAAAGCGGAAGAAATCCCTGGGAAACGACCGTCTTTGTCCAAACCAGCGGCTTGCCCAACGAAACCTGGAAATCTTAAGCCGAATAGATCCACAGGTGCCGACTCCGTCCGAATAAGAGTTTTCGCAATCACTTTCAAAACATGCGAACGGTTTGCAAAATCCAATAAGTTACATGTCAAATCATGAGCGAACTCAGGATCAAACTTAAATAGCAGAGGACGAAGAAAATTATTGTATAAAATTGACACTTTGGTGATTAAGGATTGCCAATAACATATAAAGATAACTCAAAGAAGATAAACAAATTTATTCTAAATTTTAAACAAGGTAGTTGACATACAAAAAAAACAATTTTTAAGGCAATCCAATGAAAAAGACAGGACCGAGTTTAGATTGGTGTATCGTACGCCGTGAAGAAGATGGAAAGTGGTGGGTAGATTCTATCAGCGACAAAGAGAATTGGGATGTAGGAGATTTGGGGATTATCGACCCCAAGCAATTTCTTCATATCAGTGAATTGTTGGACTCAATGATAGTTTATGGACTCGAATCACAATTGGTGGATGAGGCCTTTTTTACCTTTGCCATTGAAGAGGAACTGAAAGGTGGTCAGGTGAAACTGTCTCGGGTTAGAGATTCTCTACTAAAGGCCGAGGATATGCTTTTTGCTTTGCCAGACGTATTGGACGAG
>TARA_B100001057_G_scaffold246723_5_pt1 | contig 32101 bp, 33 predicted proteins | sample TARA_B100001057 | Tara Oceans TARA_B100001057 (sample SAMEA2621839) | marine metagenome | biome: marine biome (ENVO:00000447); feature: surface water layer (ENVO:00002042); material: "saline water (ENVO:00002010), including plankton (ENVO:xxxxxxxx)" | depth 5 m
GGTAGAAGCAGAGGTGGCGAAAAAAGAGGTTTCGCAGGTCGATCCCGTTCAGCGACAGATTTTACCTCCTGCAAAGATTTCTAAGAAACGGAAAGGGGGAACTATGATATTTTCCCTTATGTTTGGGCTGCTGGGTGGAGGGGGATATTACGCTTATAAAGTTGATTTTTTTGAATTAAGAAACCAGGAAAGAGACAAGGTAAATCTTGAGAGTCTCCAGGAGAATTTTGGGGTGTCGATTGAAAAGCGCCGATGGAATGAAGCCCAGAACTTTATCAAGCTTTTCAAGGAAGCTGGCGCAGCCGAAGTGGTGATCCAAGAGTCTCTTTTAGAAATTGAGAAAGGTCGTAACGAGGAGAAGGGCCAGCAGATCGCCTTCCTAATCTCAAATGCCCAATCAGCTCAGGAAGCGGGTCAGCTAGCGGAAGCCGAGATTTTTTGCCAGGAAGTGGAAAAATTACAGCCTGGGCACCCCATCGTCCCTTCGATTCGTGAGTCGATTCGTAAGAGTAAGCTTGAAGTTCGCAGGAAGTTAATAGTCGACGAGATTGGAAAAGCCATGGAATTGGAAGATTGGGGGGTTGCAAAAAGCCAATTGGTGATGCTTAGAAAGGTTGATCCTGCATTCAATCGAATTCCCTCCATAGAGGTAAGCTTGAAGACCGCTGAGGAAGAGGCGATCAAGCGAAGGAGGAAAGCTGCGGGGTTGGTGGAGAAAGTGAGATCATTGGATGAGGGGACTTACTCTCCAGAGGTCATGGCACTTCTCGAGGAAGCTGTGCGACTCGATCCTTCCAAGAAAAATCGTGCTCTATATAAGCAGATGGCGTCCTACGGGAAGATGGTTAAGGTTCCTGAGGATCATGAAACGATTTCAGCAGCTCTGAAAGTTGCCAAGAAAAACGATCGTGTTTTTGTTTCAAAGGGGATCTATCACGAGTCTCTTATAATGCCCCATGGAGTGCAAATCATTGGGGAAAGTCGAGTAGATACCATCATTGAATGCCCTGCCGATATTGGTGCAGTTATTACTGTTCCCGCGGACGTAGGTGAAGTCCGTGTGGTGTCTTTGACCTTAAGGCACTCGGGTTTAGTGAATGACGACGAGCGGTCGCCAGTCGTGGCTGTCAATGGCGGATCTATCGAAGGCGAGGATCTTTTGATTCTTCGCGCTAGTGGGCACGGCATAGCTGTTTTGAACGGTGGCAAAGCCGCATTGTCGTTATGCAAAATTTCTGATTCTGGTTGGGATGGGATTTCAGTGACAGGTGAGGCGTCACGTGCCGAACTGTCCAGAGTCACCTGCGAAAAAAACCTGCACCATGGAGTCGATTTCTGGGATGGAGCAAGTGGCTTGATAAAAAACTCACTTTTGATCGCTAATGGAAGAAACGGGCTTTTTGCTATTGAGCCTTTAGCGGCTATTAGCGTGCAAACTACTCGAAGCGAAAAAAATCGGGAAGTGGGGTTTTATTTTTCGGGGGTGAATGGAGTTAATGTTGCCAACTGCCATGTTTATGAGAATTTTCTTGGAGGAATACTCTTTGACCAAGGGAGTAAGGCAGTTTCACTGAGGGGGAATAAGATCACCAAGAATGGAGAAGCTGGACTTGTCTTTGAGGTGGGAGTCGAAGTTGTTAGCGAAAGAGAAAATAAGGTTGAAGAAAACTTTGGTAAACAAATTTGGCGTGATGCAGTTTTCCCAACTTCAAGTAGAGAAGATACGGTCTCGCCACCACCGCCACCACCTCCTTTAAAGCTGGAAGAGTCAGATGATTAGCTTAGCCCTAAGGGCGAAGAACGATGGAATTAGAAAATCCAAGATAGGCGGAAATGCCTCCTAGAAAGATAACGAGAAGATAGATTGCGACTGGAGGAAGAACCTTGCGCTTGATCAAGGCGATTGATCCGCCCAGCGCGAGGAGAATCACGACTTTGCTGGTCATCCAGACAGGAAATCCTAGTTTCAACTTGGCCTGCAACCCAAATCCACTGACTAAAATCAGGAGAAGTCCGATTCCGTGGATCATTGCAGGGAGACCAAAAGATGGAGGTTTCTTTGGATCGGCGCTAATGAGAGAACCAATACCAACGAATAGGATGATGAGTCCGACGAAGTGAATACTTCTGTGGATGCCGGGGTCCATGATGCGTGTCTTAATGTGATACAGTTGCTGGATCCTTCATTTGAGGAATCGCGGAGAGAAGTTTTCGGGTGTATTCATCCTTGGGGTTTAAGAAGACCTCGTTGGCTTCACCGTATTCGACGATTTTCCCAGAATACATGACTGCAATATTGTCTGCGATATAGTGAACTACCGACAGATCATGTGAGATGAAAATCATTGTGAGCTCAAGTTTATCACGAAGTTCAAGAAGCAGATTGAGGATCTGAGATTGAATGGAAACATCGAGAGCGGAAACCGGCTCGTCGGCGATAACCAATTTAGGCTCAGGTGCGAGTGCGCGAGCGATCGCGATCCGTTGTCTTTGTCCGCCGGAAAACTCGTGCGGATATTTTTTCATGAATCTGGGATCAAGCCCAACCGTAGTCATGAGTTCGACAACTTTGGAGGTCAGGGTTTTATCTTTTTTCAGACCGGGATGGCGCTGACATAGTGCTTCGGCGAGGGTGGAAAAGACCGTCATACGTGGATTTAGCGAAGCATAAGGGTCCTGAAAGATCATCTGAAAATCGAGACGCCGGTTCCTTATTTCTTTTTTGGGAAGAGAAGTGAGTTCTTCGCCATTGAGTGTGACAATTCCGCTAGTAGCGGGTTGAAGTTGCATCACGGTTCGAGAGAGCGTCGATTTCCCACACCCGGATTCCCCAACCAAACCAAGAATTTCACCTCGCTTAATCTCAAAAGAGACTCCGTCAACTGCTTTGATGATTTCCGTTGGCCTGGAAATTAAACCGCCGCCCCGGACGGGGAAATGGGTGCTGAGGTTTTGCAGCTTTAGGAACGACACCTGACCAAGTTGGCTGCTTCCCTAAAAAGTTCAAGAACTAGGAACAGGACTTCTGGGGAAGCTGGCGGTATCCCATCATAAAATATTCGTATCCGGACCAAATGTTGAAAAATGTTGCCAGAATCGTGGGGAAGATCAGGTCGACATGGTCGAATTTCAACATGATCCATCCCGTTGCGATCATTTGGGTGACAGTGCAAACTTTTCCTGTCCAATGAGGTTCAATGGGGACTTTTTTGTTGATACGATAGAGAATTAAAATCCCGCCAATGATTTCAAGATCCCGGGCGATCACGAGAACGATGAACCAGACAGGGAGATGCCAATCAGTTCCCCAATTCACAAAAGTGGCGGTGATGAGGCCAGTCATGAGGAGAGCTTTGTCTGTCAATGGGTCAAGTATCGCTCCCGTGACTGATTTCTGGTTAAAGTGTCGAGCAATCCAGCCGTCGAGCCCGTCTAGAGCCGAGGCTAAGGTGTAGACGGCAACCGCGAGCCAACGCAGTGGTTCCTCTGCTGAACCTGCGTCAACCGACTGCCCATATTTCACCGCAATCCAGGCAAATACCGGAATTAGGGCAAGGCGAATAAGGGTGATAATCGTGGCGAGAGTCACAGAGGAGTTCCTTTTTAGTGGACAATCGGGGTCCCGGCAATTGAAACGGAGCGTGACCGCAAGCGAATTGAAAGAGGTCCTCGATGAGGCCGGCGTGATTCCTTCCAAAAAGTTGGGGCAAAATTTTCTCGTCGATCAAAATACCGCCGAGTGGATTGTGGGCCAATTAAATCTGGAGGCGGAAGATACCATTGTTGAGGTGGGGCCGGGAACTGGAGCTCTTACGGAGCATGTCGTAGGGAAAGTGGCACGGGTGATCCTTGTGGAGTATGATCGGAGGCTCGCAGAGTATTTAATCAAAAAATTCGCTAATCGTCCGGAGGTTAAAGTGATCAATCACGACGCAGTTCGAATTGATATTCGGTCATTTTTTGCTTATAAGAATGCGAAGCTCCTTGGCAATTTACCCTACTCAGCTGGGGGAGCGATTCTTCGAAATTTTCTAAAGGGACCATCTCCATTTAAGCGAGCGGTGCTCATGTTGCAGAAGGAGATGGTTGATCGAATTTTAGCTAATTCACGCTGTAAAGATTATGGCGTTTTAACTCTCCGAATGCAGTGCGAGTGGCAGGGGTCACCAGTTAAGGTCGTTCCTCCCAGTTGTTTTATTCCACGGCCAATGGTTGACTCAACCGTCATGACTTTGGCCCCGCGGCAGGCAGAGTTACCAGTTCATGATCGGCGATTGTTTGATGAACTGGTGAGGCGAGGTTTTGCTCAACGTCGAAAGCAGTTACGTAAAAATTTGCCCGACGATGTCGATTGGGAAAAGCTTTGTGAGAAGCTGGAATTTTCACTAACCGCACGGGCCGAGGAGTTGAGTCTCGATGATTGGGTGGCTTTGACCCGAGAAGTGGACCCATTGTTCAAAAAAGAGGAAGGGCAAGGGGATGATGAAATGTTGGCCGTTGTTGATGAGGATGATAATGTTGTTGGGAGCGAGAGAAGGGATGTCATTCACCGCGATGGGTTGAAGCACCGCGCAGTACACATTTTTGTTCTGAATCAAAAGGGAGAGATTTTTCTACAGAAACGCTCCCGTTTAAAGGATAAGTGCCCGGGCTTGTGGGATTCGAGTGCGGCTGGTCATGTTGACGCGGGAGAGGAATACGAGAAATGTGCAGCCCGAGAATTACAGGAAGAACTTGGTTTCACTAATGATGATGTACGTGAGGTGGGTAAGCTAGGTGCTCATGCCGATACAGGGTGGGAGCATGTAAGACTTTATGCAACTTTGGTGAAGGGTAAGATTCGTTTTCCATGCGTGGAAATTGAATATGGTGAGTGGTTTACGATGCCACAAATCGAAGCCTGGGTGGAGGCTGTGCCAGAGGATTTTGCACCTGGTTTTCTAGCGTGTTGGAAAGTGTGGAAAGAAACTAATCAAGGACGCTTTGAAGACGGTGTTTGAATTAGAAGTTAGGCAGGGAAAGAGCCTGGCAATTGTTGGTCGTAACGGATCGGGAAAGACAAGCCTTGCCTCCAAATTAGCTGAAGAAAACGGAGCAACCTTGGTGTCGTTCGAGCTAGAGAATGAGCTGCTTGAGCGAGAAATTCGGGAGGATGACAGTGAGTTTTTGAATCGGATTGATTTTGGGCGTTCGGTGCGGGAATTAATCGAAGAAGTTTGTCCCGATGAGGCGAAGCTGAGAGAGATCGCGGATAAGTTGGGGCTGTCGCAGATTCTTGAGCAGGGTTTTTTGACGTTATCGACTGGTGAGCGGCGGCGACTCATGTTGGCACGAGCCTTAATACAGAATTCAAAGCTTCTTGTGCTTGATGAACCCTTCGACGGCCTGGATCAGAATTTTCGGCAACCTTTGCGAGATTTGCTCGAGGGACGTGATCTAGTCTTAGTTGTAAATCGTTTGGGTGACCTAGAAGGCTTGGTTGATGATGTTTGTTGTATTGAAGACGGGGCGGTGATTTTGAGTGGCTCACCTGAAAAAGTATTCAAAAACGAAGCGTTCCAGCAGTTAATGGGGCTCAATGATGGTGAATTGGTTTTACCTAAAGGTGGTTCAATTAGTCCGTCTTCGGGAGCTTTGGTTTCGATGAAACAAGTAACGGTAGTTCATGGAGGGAGGGAAATTATTACGGATTTCGATTGGTCGGTTGAGAGGGGACAGAATTGGAAGATTTCCGGTCCCAATGGTTGTGGGAAATCGACGCTCGTGAATCTGGTCACTGGTGATCATCCACAGTGCTATTCGAATGATGTGACCGTGATGGGATTACGCCGCGGATTGGGTGAATCGATCTGGGACGTTAAGCGCCATGTCGGTATCATTTCGCCATCACTTCATCAACAGCATCGGGTGAGTTTTAGTGCGCTACAAATCGTGGCCTCAGGGTTTTTCGATAGTGTTGGCATTTATCAAGATGTTAGTCCGGAGCATTGGCGTATGGCAGGGGAATGGCTTGAGTTGGTGGGAATGACTTCGTGGGCGGATCGGCCGTTTCGATCTCTCAGCTACGGTCAGCAACGCCTTCTGTTGGTTGCTAGAGCGTTGGTGAAACGCCCTCCGCTTCTTGTTCTCGATGAACCCTGCCAGGGACTGGATCCGATAAATCGTTCCCTAGTTTTGAGTGTTATTGATCGGATTGCGTCGACGAATTTGACCCAGATTCTCTATATCACCCATGAACCAGAGGACCGGTTAGAGTGCATTACCCATGAATTAAAATATGTGAACCAGGGCTGGCTCATCGAGAAGGTAGTGAGTTCGGACTTATTGAGGTAGATAAAGCGGTAAGGATATGGAGTGATATCAACTCGGCTTTTGTCTTGAGAAATTCTTTCGCCTGACAACGATTTGGTGTGACCTTTCGAATCATAATTTTGTGCCTTTTGTTTTCTGGGATTTCGCAAGCCCAGCAATATTCGGCAGTCAAGGAAGTCGCGCCAATCATACCCCGAGAATTTCGGGCGGCTTGGGTCGCTTGTGTTTACAATATTGATTGGCCTTCGCGAAAAGGAATGGGTGCGGGTGCCCAGCAGGCTGAAATGAAAGCGATGCTCGATCGAATGTCATCGATGAAAATGAATGCGATCATTTTTCAGGTGCGGCCTAATGCTGATGCTGTCTATCAATCTCGGCTTGAGCCATGGAGCCATTGGATCAGTGGGACCCAAGGGGTTTCGCCGGGGTATGATCCACTGGCATATTGTATCCAGCAGGCACATGCTCGAGGGATAGAGGTTCATGCTTGGTTTAATCCCTTTCGTGCGCTGCCTAACAGTAAGATCCCCACCGCAAGCAACCATGTTGTCAAGACTCATCCCTCGATGGTTCGCGACTTCAAAAACTACAAATGGATGGATCCTTCTAATGCTTTTACTCAGCAACGAGCGCTCTCGGTAATTTTGGATGTGGTCAATCGATATGATGTTGATGGCATTCACATCGACGATTATTTTTATCCTTATCCCGACGTTGATTCGCAAGGGCGTGCAAATCCGATCTTTCCAGATGGTAAGACTCCAGCAGCTCGTCGAGCGGCGACGGATGGATTTGTTAAGGCCATGTATTCCAAGGTGAAGGCAAAGAAACCGTGGGTTCGCGTTGGGATTAGCCCATTTGGAATTTGGCGTCCCGGAGTTCCGGCAGGAACTACAGCAACGATTGATGCTTATCATCATCTGGCGGCTGATTCACGTAAGTGGTTGCAGCAAGGTTGGTGTGATTATTTATCTCCCCAACTTTATTGGCGAATTAAGAGCCCTCAGAGCTTTAGTCGCCTAATCGCTTGGTGGCGATCACAGGGGACTCGTCCGGTGTGGCCTGGTATTGCCTCGGCTAGGATTAATTCAATTGAAGATCCTGGACGCCGGGCTAGCGAGATTGCCAATCAAGTTTCTCTTACTCGAACGGTTGGTAAGAATTATGTGGGACACGTTTTTTGGAGCATGAAATCTCTAATGACGAACAAAGGAGGAATCAGTAACGAGCTTGTGAAGAAATTCTATCAGGAACCGGCTTTGGTTCCTCCAATGCCATGGTCGAGCAGAAATCTTCCACAAACCCCGAACGTCCTCGCAAAAGGATCAAATGGGAATCTTGATCTTGTTTGGCGACCGGTGCCAGGTTGCTCGCAATATGCGATTCAGGCCCGAATCGGGCGGACATGGCGATTGATTACGGTTGCTCGTGGGACAAAGACGACCCTCAAAGGTTTGCCCGATGCGATTGCAGTGAGTGCGGTGGATCGTTATGGTAACACTAGTAATCCTCGCGTTTTAGCACGACCGTAGCTCTCAACTTTGAGGCATCATGTAGTCCAGATACTGCGACAATTTTCTGCGAAGATCGCGGCGCTGTATAATGGCGTCGATTAACCCGTGATCGAGCATGAACTCAGCTGTTTGGAAGCCGGGAGGCAGATCTTGGTGAGTCGTTTCTTTGACCACACGCGGACCGGCGAAGCCGATCATACACTTAGGCTCGGCAATATTGATGTCGCCAATCGTTGCATAAGACGCAGTCACTCCCCCGGTGGTTGGATGAGTGAAGATGGAGATATAGGGAAGTTTCGCCTCAGAATGAAGAGCGAGAGCTCCGCAGGTTTTAGCCATCTGCATTAGGGAGAGCATACCCTCCTGCATGCGTGCTCCTGATGACGAGGAAAAGATCAAGACCGCTCGTTTTTCGGCCGTGGCTTGTTCGATGGCACGCGTGATTTTTTCGCCCACTACCGAGCCCATCGAGCCGGCAAAGAATTTAAAATCCATCACTGCTACCATGACGGGATTACCTCCGATCTTCATTTTGCCGGTGACCACAGCATCTTTGAGTCCGGTCTTGGTTCGAAGAAGCTCGGTTTTTTGAGAATAGTGAGAGAAGCCGAGTGGGTTTGTAGAAATGAGATCAGTCTCAGTTTCCTCAAATGTGTCTTCGTCGGCAATGAGCTTGAAGCGGTCGTGGGCGCCCATGAGGAAGTGGTGGGAACAATTGGTGCAAACCAGGTTGTTCTGCTTGAGGTCCAAGGTGTGCAGTAATTCCCCACAATCGGGGCACTTGGTCCAGAGATCGTCAGGAAGGTTGTCTCTTCCCTTCGAAGCGCGTTTGAGCCGTGGTTTATCAAATATGCCCATCGGGAGAAAGCTTAGGATGGAATTTCCACGGGAGAAAGAGCAATTTATGAGGTCATAGAATGACTTTGGATTGTTACTAGGAAAAATTGTTTATTTATCGGTTTTCGGCGTGAAGTGAGAGGTTTCAAACCATTCAAAGGTATTCGCCCTTCTTTGTCCTCAAATAGGATGAGGGGCCTTATAAGGAAGCAAAGTGAGGGAGGTGAAAGAAGCGATATGCCTATCTTCCCTCCGGCATCACCGGAAGGAGTTCAAGGAGTATGAGGTAGCGATTGCTGTCAAAATCGCGATCATCGGCCATCATGGCTTCGATCTCGTCGGCGAGGCAGAAGGCGAGCATCGCTTTGGCCTCTTCCTCCTCGATATCAGGCTCGGTGAGGATGCGGTCGAATGTCTCTCGAACGTATGGGGTTTCGGGCGAGTTCAATTGTTCCTCGATCGCGGGGAGGAGTTTTTTGACAGCTTCGTCCATAGGAGGGAATTTAAACAAAAAAGGCGACCCCATGAAGAGCCACCTTTTTGAAAGTGTTAGGACAGAAACGAAGGCTTCTAATCTTGCGCCCGAGTGGGCTTCTTGGCCCGACGTACGGTGCCGAAACGCTTCTGGAACTTGTCGATGCGACCTTCAGTATCCACGAAGGTGCTCTGACCAGTAAAGAAGGGGTGTGAATCGGCCGTGAGGCCCATCGAAATAACGAAATGCTCGACACCATCGATCTCCTCGGTCTTGTCAGACTTGGCGGTGGATCGGGTGACGTAACGGTGACCAGAGGTCATATCTTGGAAGATTACGGGATGGTAATCGGGATGGATGTCTTTTTTCATGGGATGCCCTTAAAGTTCGGGGTGCGACGTTTCCGACGCCGCGCGCGGGGTTTACCCGGAAAAAGCGCTCGCTGTCAACCCGATTCAGCCTTATTCACAGCCTCGTCATGAATCTGAAATCCTTCGAAACGATGGATCCGCACCTTCTCGTTGGTCTTATCAACACTGAGCTGCGAAATAACGCAAGCTCCCTTGATGATCTCTGCAAAACCCATGGGTTGGACGAGAAATCCCTGACCGATCTCCTTGCCAGCGCAGATTACCATTTTTCCGAGGGAGCGGGGCAGTTTAGGTGACTCATTTTGGGCTTAGACCTAACATTCTCTCCCGCAGGGTGTTAATAAATTTAAAAAGAGCTGGGGAAGTTTATGATCTAGATCAAGGAGATGGCGCTGTCTTTGTTCAGAAAAAGCTTAACACGTCTCATTGAATTGAGTCGGTGGAATCTGAAGTTTTTTGGCATTTTTCTTCTGGTCCCGTCATGAGTGGTAGGGTTTTATCTTCGCCTTATGAAAAAGTTTTTGGCCTGTATAATGGCACTGGGAGCGTTTGCATTCTCTGGCTGCGGAGAGAAAGAAGATGGGAAGGCGAGTTACGCGCTGGTCACCACCGGAGTGGATCCGTTTTGGGATATCTGTAAGAAAGGTGGTGAGGATGCTGGTGTGGAACTGGGAGTGGATGTGGAGGTTTTGATGCCGTCAAACGGCGACGATCAGAAGTCAAAGCTCGAGGATTTACTGGCCAAAGGAGTTGATGGAATTGCGGTGGCAGCCATCGATCCGATCAATCAGGCGGGTTTTTTTGATGAGGTTGCAAAGAATGCGATGCTGATCACGATGGACACTGATGCTCCCAAAACAAAACGTCAGGTGTTCGTGGGGATGGACAATTACGATGCCGGCTGGATGGGCGGTGAGTTGGTTAAAGAAGCGATTCCTGATGGAGGAGAGGTCGTTCTCTTTATTGGCCGACTTGAGCAAGATAATGCAAAACGCCGCAGGCAAGGCGTGATTGATTGTCTGCTTGGCCGCGAGAAAGATGCTAATCGTTATGATGCCCCAGGCCAGTCGCAGATCGGCGCCAAGTATACTGTTTTGGCAACATTGACCGATCAATTTGATCGACCGAAAGCCAAGGAGAACGTGGAGGACATGTTGACGAAGCACGAGAATGTGGCTGCTATGGTAGGGCTTTTTGCCTATAATCCTCCCGCTATTTTGGAGGCATTGAAGCAGGCCGGAAAGATTGGGCAGGTCAAAGTAGTCGGGTTTGATGAGAATCCTGTCACGTTACAAGCGATCAAAGATGGTTCGGTCCATGGGACGGTGGTTCAAGATCCCTATGAGTATGGTTATCGATCAATCAAAGTTCTTCACGCCCTGGCAAAGGGCGACAAGTCAGTTATTCCTGAGAATAAAAAAATTGAGTTTCCGGCGCGCCAGATTCGCAAAGATGACGTGGATGCCTTTTGGAGTGATCTGAATTCAAAGCTAGGAAAGTAATGGGGGAGCCTTTTCTGGAGGTTCAAAAAATCACGAAGCGCTTTCCCGGAGTGGTCGCTCTTTCGGGGGTAGACTTGCAGGTGTATCCTGCCGAAATTTTGGCCCTCATTGGGGAAAATGGAGCGGGGAAAAGCACCCTGATGAAAATCCTCGCGGGCGTTCAGCCTGCGGATGAGGGTGAGTTGTTGGTAGAGGGAAAGGTTGTTCGATTTTCAGGCGTCCAAGATGCTCAGAAATCGGGAATTGCTTTGATTCATCAAGAATTGAATTTAGCAGAGAATCTGACGGTGGCAGGCAATATATTCTTGGGACGCGAGCCCGGGAAATTTGGTTGGATCGACCAAGCGGTGATCCAACGGGAGTCGAAGCGGGTTTTGGAGATGGTGGGTCTCGAGGTATCGCCGGAGACCTTGCTGAGTGAATTGACGCTTGGGAAACAGCAATTGGTCGAGATTGCAAAGGCTCTGTCGACCGATGCCAAAGTGATCATCATGGACGAGCCAACGTCGAGTTTATCCCTACGCGAGTCCGAGCGGCTCTTCGAAGTGATTCACGATCTTCGGGAGAAAGGGGTGAGCGTGATTTACATTTCCCATCGCTTGGGTGAGGTGAAGAAGTTGGCGGATCGGGTGGTGGTTTTTCGTGATGGAGAAAATGCTGGGATGCTTGAACGGAATGAGGTCGATCATGATTCGATGGTGCGTATGATGGTTGGCCGTGATATCTCGCAGTTCTATCAACGGACGAAGCATGACCTAGGTGAAGTGATTCTTTCGGTTCGAGGGTTGCGCTCGGTGGAGCACCGGGGACATGAATTAGACTTTGAGGTGAGAGCTGGTGAGGTAGTGGGAGTGGCAGGTTTGATTGGAGCTGGGCGAAGTGAGATGTTGGCCGCTTTATTCGGAGCCCGGCCTGCGCTCGGTGGTCATGTATCAGTTGCAGGACAGAGTGGTTTGCCCCAGTCCCCAAGAGAGTCGCTGGGGCGTGGGCTTGCCTTGGTGCCGGAAGACCGGAAGGGGCAAGGGCTCATTCTCGATATGGCAGTTAAGGAAAATATGAGCCTCGCTTCGCTTCGCCGTGATTCCAAAGGTCCTTTTTTGAATACTAGTAAGGAGGAGGAATTGGTGGCTGAGATGACTTCGGCTCTGAGTGTGAAGACGCCGGGATCATGGCAATTAGCCCGTTTTCTTTCGGGAGGAAATCAGCAGAAGATCGTTCTAGCCAAGTGGTTGGCGCTGAAGCCCAAGGTCTTACTCCTCGATGAACCAACGCGCGGTATTGATATTGGGGCGAAAGAAGAGATCTATTTGCTAATGGAAAAATTTGCGCGCGAAGGGATGGCGGTCTTGTTTGTTTCCAGCGAAATGGAAGAGATCATGGGGATGGCGGATCGTACCTTGGTGATGCACGAAGGGCGAATCACGGGCGAGTTAGCCCGAGAAGATTTTAGTGAGGAGGCCATCATGGAATTGGCGACGGGTGGGAATATTAATAAAGAAGAATAGGATGAAAAAAATTAAGGGTATTTTAATCACCATGATTGTGATTTACGTGGCGACGGCGATCCTGGGAGAGAATTTTCTGGGGGGATACAATCAAGGGAAGTTGCTTGAGCGGACCGGGCTTTATGGTCTGTTGGCGATTGGGGTGGCCTTTGTGATTATCACGGGAGGGATAGACCTTTCGATTGGTTCGGTGGTTTGTTTGGTGGGTTGTGGGGTTCCATGGCTGGTGATGAGACAAGGGTGGTCGCCGGGTAGTGCGGTGGCGGTCGCGATGGTAGTAGCCCTCTGCGTTGGGCTTTGGCATGGGTTTTTGATTACCAAGCTCAAGCTGCAGCCTTTTGTGGTGACGCTCTGTAGTTTGCTAATTTACCGGGGGGCAACGCGGGGGCTGGCAGAGGATCAGTCACAAGGATTTGGAGGGGAACACGAGGCGTTTCGGCAGTGGGGAACAGAAGCCATTGAAGTGACGCACAAATTTGGGATTCCGTATCCCTTTGTGATTTTGATCGTAGTGGCGATCATTGCGTGGATCTTCTTAAATAAGACTATTTGGGGGCGATACCTTTTTGCCTTGGGAAACAACGAGGAGGCGGCTCGGCTAAGTGGGATTAACACTGACCGGATGGTTATCTTATCCTACGTGATTTGTTCGATGCTGGCAGCGCTCGGTGGGCTGTTATTCATTTTAAATGGGAATTCGGCTCAGCCGAGCGACTTTGGAAACTTTTATGAACTTTATGCGATCGCTGCAGCAGTGCTTGGTGGTTGTAGTCTTCGTGGAGGTGAAGGTACAATTGTGGGGGTGGTGATTGGCACGGCCGTGATGCAACTCTTAAAAAATATGATCAATCTGGTAGATTGGTTAAAATCCCACATGGAATTTCTGATTGTTGGGATCGTCCTGCTGGTGGCAGTGATTGCCGACGAAATAATCAAACAACGGGTAAGAAAATTGAAGTGAGAAAAATCGACTGGGGCGCCACGCTCGGGCTTTTTCTTTCTATCTTACAAGTGTGCGGGAAAATTAAGTGTCCGAATCCTTAGATTGGCAGCAATCTGACCACGCCAGACGCAAAATCACTTTTTCAAAACCACCGTAATTGGTTTTGGGAGATTGAAGTTTACGGGTGGGTGGTTGCGATAGCCTATTTTTGAAACCTGCAGATAGTCGATGGTGGGGAGATCTTGATGGACTAGAACTCCGCCTGCTTTATCAGTTTCTTTAGGTGGCCAGTTGAAGCTCCGACTCATCGGAACGACCTTGGCATCCTTGATTGGTCTCCCCGCTTCATCGACCACAAAAACAGTAGGTGAGCAAGAGCTGCAGACCAGAGCAAGAATTCCTAACAAAGATCTCATTATTGAACAGACGAGAGGAATTGCTCCTGAGCGATCCGCTCGGCTGACCGGGAGTCGTTTTCGTCGGAAGTTTCGCCAACGAGTTCGTCGCGGAACTTGTCGATCATGGCTTCAACGGGCCACGCGCTAGCTTCGCCGAAGGCGCAAACGGTTTTCCCATCAATTTGATAGGCGATGTCTTCCAGAATCTGAACATCACTCGGGGTGGCCTTACCATCTTCAATTCGATCGGAAACCTTTTTCATCCAAGTTGATCCTTCACGGCATGGGGTGCATTGTCCGCAGGATTCGTGAGCGTAAAAGTGGGTGATGTTGTTAAGGATCCAAGACATCCGGCGCGTGTCATCCATGACAATGACACCACCCGAACCTGCCATGGAGCCGGCGGCGGCAAGAGTGTCGAAGTCGAGAGGTAGCTGCCAGAAAGTCATTTCTTCAGCGTCCTCACCACGGCCTATTTTAAAAGTTTCGTTGCAGCGTAGGATCTTTGACGATGAACCACCCGGGATGACGGCCTTAAGCGTCCGTCCGTCCTTGGGTCCTCCGCACATGTCATACAGAAGTTCTTGGAAGGTGACTTTGCCAACCTCAATTTCAAAGTAGCCTGGTTTTTTAACATCGCCTGAAACACAGACGATACGAGTTCCTGAATTTCGCGGAGTCCCTAGTTTTACATATTCCTCGCCTCCCATACGAAGAATGTGAACGACATGGCAGAGTGACTCGACGTTGTTTACGATGGTTGGGGCCATGTAGAGGCCGATGGCGGCCGGAAAGTAAGGTGGCTTTATTCGTGGGTATGGTCGTTTGCCTTCCAGGGACTCAATAAGGCCAGTTTCCTCTCCGCAGATGTAAGCGGCAGCCCCACGATGAACGTAAATTTCGAGATCGAATCCCGATCCTTGAATATCCTTACCAAGGAAGTCGTTTTTCTTGGCATCGGCGATGGCTTTTTCAAGAATTATGGCAGCCTCTGGAAATTCTTCCCGAATGTAGATGTAGGCGACGTGAGCTCCAACAGCATAGGCAGAGATTACCATGCCCTCGATGAGTTGGTGAGGATCCTGATGGACAATGTAGCGGTCCTTGAATGTGCCTGGTTCCGACTCGTCACAGTTACAAATCAGGTAGACTGGCTTGGTATTATTGGGAGGGATAAATCCCCATTTGATTCCAGTTGGAAAGCCTGCACCTCCGCGTCCACGAAGACCCGAAGCTTTAACTTCATCGATAACTCCTTGAGGCTTCATTTTTAGAGCCTTCTTAGCCATTTTATAGCCGCCCTCCGCAAGGTAGGTTTTGATCTTTGGGTCCCAGCCTTTCCGATCGACATTTTTGAAGATAAGACGGTGCTCTTTTTCGTGAGGTTCCTTTCCGGGGAAGTAGGTGATGTCAGACATGAGCTTGGTGATTAAGGGTAATGAAAATTAACTTTCGTATTGAGTGATGAGACTTTCGGCCTTCTCTGGCGTCACGCCTTCATGGAAGTCGTCGTTGACGAGACAGACCGGCGCTGTCCCGCAAGACGCGAGGCATTCGGCGTATTCGACTGAGTAGTTTCCGCAAGGGGAGATGGAAATTGGGTCCTTATGAGTATCAGCGGAGCTGCGATCGATGCCGGTTATTTCGCAAAGCTTGGCCATAAGTTCGTAGGAGCCGCCCATGGCGCAGGAGAGAGTTCGGCAAACCCGCAAGTGGAGCTTGCCAGGAGCCTTCTGGCGAAAGCCGGGATAGAACGTGACGACCTCGACAACTTTGATCGCAGCGATGCTAAGTTTATCTGCGACCCATTCAATGGACTCCGGACTAATGAAACCGTGACGATGCTGAACTTCGTGAAGAAGGGGAAGGACAGCCGAGCGGCGTTGGTCATCGGGGTATTGTGCGATGCGTTTATTTGCAGCCTTTTCGAGAGCAGGAGTGATCTTGAATTGAGGGAAATGAACTACGCCTGGGGTGACCGGTGAGTGAACATTCTTTTCAAGAACCGTGAGCACAGGGCGAATATATTCCACGGCACTCCGATCGATAAGGCGAGGCTTTGGAACTTCGCGATCTTTTGGGGAGTGGGTGGATACGTAACTCAACTTAGATCGATCGATCGAGCGAGGGCGGGGGGCTTGAATTTTAGAACTCACCTTGAGAAAAAATCAGATTGGAAGAATTAGACGTGGATTTAGCGGTCACACTCGCCCATTACGAAATCGAGCGAGCCGAGAATGGCTGGGATGTCAGAAACCATGTGGCCTTTGAGGAGGTCGGCACAGATACCAAGGTTGACGAAAGACGGGGCGCGAATCTTAAGCCGATTCGGCACTCCTCCGCCTTTCGAGTGAATGTAGAAGCCGAGTTCCCCTTTTGGATTTTCAGCGGCGAAGTAAACTTCTCCTTCTGGGGCTTCGATCCCCTGGGTCGCGACAATGAAATGGTGTATAAGTTCTTCCATGGACATGAGAACGCGCTCTTTCTCGGGCAGGGTGGACTTGGTATCACCCACGTTGATTTCCCCCTCCGGGAAGTCAGCTAGAACCTGTTTGATAATTTTTATAGACTGACGCATCTCTTCCATCCGGACGAGGAAACGATCGTAGCAATCGCCGTTTTCGCCAACGGGGATATCGAAGTCATATTTTTCGTAGCCCAAGTAAGGACTATCCTTACGAAGGTCGCGAGCGACTCCGCTAGCTCGAAGGTTGGGGCCGGTCATCCCATAGCTTATTGCATCTTCGCGACTAATTACGCCGACATTGCACATCCGTTCGAGGTAGATCTTATTGTTGTTAAGGAGTCCGGCTATCTCGTTGATCGTATTTTCGCATTCATCAAGGAATTTGAGAATGTCCTTGTCTAGGCCCTCAGGAATATCGCGGATTTGGCCGCCGACTCGAGTGTAAGAAGTCGTGAAACGGGCACCAGTAAGTTGCTCGCAGAAGTTGTAAATTTTTTCTCGTTCCGTGAAGGTATAGAGAAAGACAGTCATGGCACCAACATCCATCGCGCAGACGCCGACGCCAAGCATGTGGGATGAAATTCGGGCGAGTTCACAACAGAGAACACGGAGAGCTTGGCCTCGAGGTGGCAGTTCCCACCCCATGAGCTTTTCAACTGCGCAGGCGTAGGCGACGTTGTTTGCAAGAGGAGCAAGATAGTCAAGACGGTCGGTGTAAGGAACGAACTGATTATAATGCATATTTTCGGCGATTTTTTCGTCGCCTCGGTGAAGATATCCAATATGGGGTTCGGCTTTTTCAATAATCTCGCCATCCAACTCCAGCACAAGGCGCAAGACTCCATGCGTCGCGGGGTGGGATGGGCCCATGTTAAGCACCATTTTTTCGCCGAGGACATCGTCGGTCTCCGCTTGGTAATCGGTAACGGCCTTTGCTGCGACGGCAGCGACGGCAGCGGCGTCTGGGGCCTCGTAGGTAGTGGTCTTGCTCATGTTAAGACACGACAATCAAACTCTCGTTCTTGTAAGCTCGCAAGGACTTTGTGAAATATTTCACAAAGTCGCGATCAGAAGCTCGGGGGGAGAAGGGAAAGCCGAGTGGGATAGTATTGATCGGAGGGCGAGAAGAGCCACCCTGGGCTACGCGAAATGAGCTGATAGTCGGTGAGAATGAATTCAGGAAGGATTTGGTTGCTGTTGGGTTCATAAAGTTCCCTGCCGGTGTATCGACCGTAAATCCGGTATTCGTAATTATTGTCAAATCCGTAAGCTTTACCTCCCTTTAGCTCGGGGAGGCGATCAGGATTGAGTTTCCAAGATTCCTTAAAAATAACCAATCTGGCTTTGTTAGCCGATTGTCCCGGTTCGCGGAGGTATCCCCAAAAGCGGGTTTTTTCCACAAAGTAACGGCGGCCGTAGTAAAAATCGCCACGGGGTTCGGCCGCAATTTGAGCTTTTCGGTCACTGACGGTTGGCAGCAGACCCATGTTTCCGGGGGTTCTGGAGACTCTTGTGCAGGAAGGGAGAAGGGGAAGGATAAGAGCAAGTAAAAGAAGTGCGCGCACGGCAGGAATGTGGACTCTTTCCTCACTTCTGGTCAAGCCTAGCAGTCCATTGGAAAAGTCCCGCTTGAAAGATGCACTACCCTATCGCTTATTTATGGCATGGATTTGACACGGACAGCATATGGCACCTGGAGCGGCGGACGGTTTATGCACTTTGGCGAAGTTCTTGATGAAGACCGCTACCAGGATTGTATTAGGGTTGCTTACGAGGCAGGGATACGGACTTTCGTTACTGCTGATGTCTATGGTCAAGGCAAAGCGGATGCGGCATTAGGTGAGGTTTTATCGGAATACCCACGAGAAAGTTATTGTCTCGTTGGAATGCTTGGGCACGATTTTATCGATGGAAAACGCGAGGGGAGTAAAGGCTATCCGAGATTCACGAGCCCATCGTTAAGGGGCGAATCCGGTTACCGGGATTTTTTGCGGCGCGCTTGTGAAAGTTCGCTCACCAACTGCCAAACCAGCCACTTTGACCTCGTCATGTTACACAATCCGGACGAGATCGGTTACACTAGCGATGCGGTTTGGAAAGGAATGAATGCCCTTAAGGAAGAGGGACTGTCGCAGCGGCTCGGAATAGCTCCTGGACCTGCTAATGGATTCACACTCGATCTACTGCATGTCTTCGAAAATTTTGGGGAGGTTCTCGATTGGGCTATGATCATTTTGAATCCATTAGAGCCATGGCCCGGGCAGCATGTTTTGGACTCAGCGACTGCGAATAAGGTCGATATTCTTACCCGAGTGGTAGATTACGGTGGGCTTTTCCATGGGGATATGAAGCCGGGCCACGAATTTCGTCCCGGTGATCACCGTGCTTATCGCCCCGAGGGTTGGGTCGAGCGGGGCAACGACGCAATGCAGCCAATGCGTGAAATTGCCGAGAAACATGGTCTGAGCATGATTCAATTTGCCTCACTTTGGAACCTCTCTCAGGCTCCAGTGAAGTGTGTCGTGCCGACGGTGATTCAGGAGGCTGGAGAGAACGCGATTCCGATTGAAGACAAGATCCGAGACTATGCGGCTACGCCAGCTGATTTTAAATTATCATCTGAAGAAGTGGAGGCCATTCGTAAGATGGGCGACAACACTGGCTGCATGATGTTGAAGGGAGCGAGCCAGCGTCACGATGGCCCTTGTGAGCGCCCCGATGAGTGGCCAATGCGTGAAGAACTGCTTACTTTGGCCGGGCAGTATGGTTTGACCTCTAAGTGGTAATTAACCGTTGGGATCTACAATTACGGTATCACCGGGTTGAATATCTGGATATCCGTCAGGAGAGTAGCCATGAGGTCTCATCGTGGCGATGTATTGCCCACTCGCGTCAAGCCGCTCGATCACGATCGTTCCGATAATCCCGGTGTTTCTGCGTATTGCAAGAATGCGGCTGGGTTGGAAGCTGGGTGCGTTAGCAGAAGGCTCGTAGATCACAATGGCCTGTTCTTTGTTTGCCGATTTTACCGTTCCCATATCCATGGCCATCTGGACTTTTTTGGCAGCCATATTTTGCTCAATCGTGATCTGTCGGCGCTCCTCATTGGCGCGGTCATTTTCCTCTTCGAGGGCGAGAGCTTTTTCTTCAAGTGCCCGGTTTTTGTCCTCGAGTTCTTTTATTTTGCCCAGCGATTCTGAATCAGGATTAGAAGTTGCAGGTCCGGGGGCGACAGGAAGACCTGCCGGAGGAGCGGTCGTCGAAACCGAAGTTGCCGGATTGTTTGGGCGATTGGTCCGGGCATAATTACGCTCAAGCGCTCGATTTTCAGCAGCAAGTTGTTCGATGTCGTCAGTCAATTTAGCAATTTCGTCTTTGCTGGCCTGGCTGTCGCGTCCTTCGTTAAAGCCCCCAAAGGAGAAGATAAAAGCAACGACAATTAGGATTGAAGTCGTCCCGAGAAGGAAATTTGTGGTATTCATAGGAGCTGTTGGAAGTTAGCGACAAAAGGGCGAGTTTGTCAAAAACGGATCTTAGGGAGAAAAAAGAACCCGGAACACAAACTGTGTCCGGGTTCGGAAGGGTGTTAGGCGAAATCCGATTAGTCGCTCGACGAGAGAGACATCAGGATTTGTAGAATATACCAGAAGAGTAGGGCGACACTTGCAAAGAGGCCCAGGGAGGCTGCTACGTGCTGATCTGGCCGATAATTATGGATGATGTTGCTGGTTTGATAAAGAATAGAGATTCCAGCAACAAGAACCATTGCTCCAGAGAACCAAATTCCAAGATCAAAGCCCATTAAGAGGGAAGCCGCAATCAGGCCGAATGCAACGAAGAAGCCTATTTTTAAAACTCCGCCAAGGAAAGAGAAGTCCTTCTTCGTGGTAAATGCCACAAAAGTGAGACCTGCAAATAACCCCAAGGTAATAATAGCGGCTTGCCCGACCAAATGAGATTGTCCGGTAAAGCGCACGGCGATCAAAAGAAGAGGAAGAAATATTATGGCCTCAGCGACGACATACAGTCCTAATCCCGCATATTGCATCCCGCGACTGGTATCAGAGGTCGCCCACTTGTTGGCGACCCAAGAAGCGGCCATGAAGAGACCGAGGACTATTAGCCAGGACACACCCCCTCCGATCATTTTCATCACAAATACATCGATTCCCGGGATGGCAAAAAGCATTGCTTCAAGGATGATAAATGCTCCGATTGCTCCTGCGAGATGTAGGTAGGTTTTCTGATAAAATTCGGTGCGAGTTGCTGCCGGAGCTTGGGCAACCGAGTATGGACTGGCGTAAGGATTGTGACTTTCCATGTTTTTGTTGGTTTCTTTGGATAATTTAGGAAGATCTTGCGGAGATGCAAGTCAGATAGAATCTATGAAGTTTACCGAGATCGATCGCGAAGACTTTCGGAATCTTCTTCATGAGATTTCTGAAGCTTATATGCCTTTTGGTAAATATGGACCAGCGAAGTATCCGCCCTGTGGTGTTCCACTGACGGATTTGCCTCCAGAGTATTTGTCATGGTTCGCGGAAAGGGGGTGGCCCAAAGGTAGGTTGGGCGAATTGATGGCGATGGTTTCGGAGATTAAGTCTACGGGAGCCGATCATGTTTTTGAACCGATGCGCCGGGCACGTGGCGGGCGGGTTTCGGTCCGGAATCAACGGCCGAATACTAATTTCTAGATCCCTAGCGATAGATAAAATCAGATACCACCATGCGGTGATCGGTTTTGTGTCTAGTGAAGGTCTGAGAACGAACGGGGATGAGCTTGGCGGATCCATAAATATAGTCGATCCGGAGTAGCGGCAGAACGCGATGAAAAGTGTTGCCCCATCCCGTGCCGACTGCGTCAAACGAATCGGTAAATTCTTTCCGCATAATTCGGTGAACAGAGTCGTTGGCGGGAGCATTAAAGTCGCCAGCTACGATGGTCGGGAATCTTGGGTGGGAACCGTATTGTCTCAATCCGGCAAGTGAAGATGAGAGTTCAATTCTTCGAAGAGTGTGGTTCTTGATGTGCTCACGCCAACAATCAAGTTGGTGGAGCTTCATATTGGTTGCTGCCGAGAGAAGGTGGAGATTCATAAGGTTGAGTTTACGGCCGTCGAACATTTCTGCTTTGACAAGCTGAGTGCGGTATTTTGAGAATCGAAATTCTCTCTCAATGGTGCCCCTGACGATGATCGCGAATCGCAGCTTACGGTTGTAGCGATAGTCGCCTTTTCCTTTAAATAATGTGTCGGTAAGTCTTTTGATTCGATAGCCAGGAGGAATTTCCTGAAGAAAGATAATGTCCGGGTCAAAATGGCGTGTCGCCTCCAGGGGGTCAGAAAATCCAGCGCAGTTTAAAGTAATCACGCGAAGAATTTGGCTTCCGGCATGTTCCTCGGGAGCAGCTTCCTTCATTGGTTCGGATGCTAAACGGGCTAGCGGACCAGCTTCGTCGGCAACGATAAGGATCGTAAAGGTCCAGAGAAGAATAATAGTAAGAGAACCTCGGGCCTTACTGAATAGGTAGCAAAAGGAAGCAAGTATTAGCCCGATCGCTCCCCAAACCCAGACCGGATAAATGGTAACTGCCGCAAGCTTAAGCGGGAGGCGGACGTAAAGAACGATAGTGAAAAAGTGCAGGCTCAGTGAGAGCAAAAGTAGAACCGGAGGAATCCGTCGCAATAACCCGCGAATTCTCATGACTCTCAGAAATTCAAGAGATCAGACGTCCTTTGAAAACCTTTAGAGCCTCGACAATCAGCGGATCGTTATGGAATTCGTCCGCGTCGAGGGGGTTGTTTTCTTCTGCCTTCGCCTGATCAATTGGCTTTTGTTTGGGGTTTTTGGAGTCTGGGTTCAGCTGGATAGGCTCGGGCTCTACCGCATCCTCGGGGGCATCTGCAATGAGACGGTCGATCGGGTCAAGTTTACTGTCTTTAGTCACAGTTTTTTTTTCCGGTGTCGGATGAGGTTTGGGCTCGGCTGGAGGAGCGGCAGAGCCCTTCGGGAATGAATTCGCAATTTCTCCAGGATCAGCTTTTCCAATCGCCGAAATTACGTCGGTGAGGCGGATCTCATTGAGATTTTGGATCGCTTTCAGCGATGCGATCTCAAGGTGGAGTCGCTTATTTGAGGCCCATTTCATACGGCTTTCTGCCTCGGAGAAGGTATCGATAACCGCAAGAAGGCGCTCTGGCTTTAGGGTTTCGGCCGCGGTCGAAAGATCACTCCAAAGAGCTTCTGGGAAGCCTTCGCGCCCGGCATCGGGATCAAGTTTTGCTACGACGAGCGCGCGAATCGCCCCAACGACTTCGGCTAGGAGCTGGCCTAAGTCTTTTCCTTTTTCAAATTGTTCGTAAATGACGGCGAGAATGCGGGCAGGTTCCTTTTGTAGGATGCCGAGAAGAAGGGCTGCGACAGTTTCGCGCGAGGTGAAGCCAAAAATATCGAGAACGTTGGTCTCGGTGATTTCGTTGCCACAAAAAGCGACAAGTTGGTCTAGCATAGACTGTGCGTCACGCATGCCACCATCAGCTCCTTTAGCGATGGCCCAGGCGGCGGCATCATCAAGTTTAACCGATTCTTCAGTTGCGATGTGTTGGAGGTGACTGGCGATAATGTCAGTCGGAATAGGCCGCAGATCAAAACGTTGGCATCGCGAGATGATCGTGGGAAGAATCTTGTTTGGCTCAGTAGTTGCAAAAATAAACTTCACGTGGGCAGGTGGTTCTTCAAGCGTCTTTAAAAGAGCATTGAAAGCACCGGTGGTGAGCATGTGAACTTCATCGATGTAAATGATGCGGAAGCGGCTTGAAGCCGGTGCAAAACCAACCGTTTCGAGGAGAGAGCGAACTTCATCGACTTTATTATTGGAAGCTCCGTCAATTTCGAGAACGTCGAGCGAGCGACCTTCGGCAATTTCAATGCAAATCGGATCATCAGGATCAAATTCGACTGAAGGTCCATTGGGGCAGTTGAGAGCTTTCGAGAAAATTCGAGAAGTTGAGGTCTTTCCTGTGCCACGCGGACCGACGAAAAGGTAAGCGTGCGCAAGGCGGTCTTGTTCGATGGCGTTATGAAGAGTTTGGACCACGTGATCCTGTCCAAGAACATCTGCAAAAGTGCGGGGACGGTATTTTCTGGCAAAAACCTGATAGCTCACGGGAGAATTGTAGTGAGGAATGAAGGTTTGTCAGTGCTGAGTTTGGGAAATACTTTGTCGGCAACAATGAGTTCTGAAAAAGAGAGGGATTATGAACGATGCCGGTCCATAATTGGAGCGCTTTGTGAGGGGGATGACGATCAAATCGCAAAAATGGCTTCAATTGTGGGTGTTCTACACAATGAAATGAACGACTTTTTCTGGACGGGATTCTATCGAGTGGTCGGAGGAAGGCTCGTGATCGGGCCTTATCAGGGAACGGTAGGGTGCTTGCGGATTGAGATTGGCAAGGGCGTTTGTGGCATGGCTGCCGCAGTGGGAGAAACCCAAGTGGTTGAAAATGTGCATGATTTTCCGGGCCATATCGCCTGCGATGGGCGTTCTCAGAGTGAAATTGTGGTGCCTGTTAAGGATGAAAGAGGAGAGGTGATTGCCGTTTTGGATGTTGATTCGGTAAAAAAGGGGGCTTTTGATGAATTAGATCGGAAATGTCTCGAGCAGATTCTGACTCATGTTTGGAGGGGGCGATGACTCCTTAGGTTTCCGTGATAATCTTCCAATCGTAATTTTCCTGAAAGTGAGTAAAGACATTCGCTCAATTTTGGTTTACTTCTCTTCTTAAGGATGGCCCGCGATAAGAAAGACAGTTCTGCAAAGAAAAAAAAGGAAGACGGAAAAGAAGTCGATCTGACCAAGGGCTATGCCAAAACTCGCAAAAGTCTCATTGCAAGGTTGGAGAACTGGGAGGATCAGCGGACATGGGATGAATTTTATCAAACTTACTGGAAATTGATATATTCAGTGGGGATTAAAGCCGGTCTAAGGCACGATGAAGCCTTCGACACGGTGCAGGAAACTATTCTTTCGATCGCGAAGCAAAGTAAGAAGAACCTCTACGATCCAAAGCAAGGGTCTTTCAAAACGTGGCTGATGAATATGACCCGCTGGCGGATTAATGATCAGTTTAGAAAGCGAAAGAAAGACACTGCCATGCCGGGTGGCGGTTGGGAAGATGATCGAAAGACCGCTATTATTGATCGATTTGAGGATCCAAAAGGGGATCTTTTAGAACGGATGTGGGATGTCGAGTGGAAGAAGAATGTCGCTGATATGGCTTTGACACGAGTCAAGGCTCAAGTCTCGCCGAAGCAGTATCAAATTTTTGATTATTATGTCGTGAAACAGTGGGATGCAAAAAAGGTGCAGGATCATCTTGGGGTCAGCATGGCCCAGGTTTATCTCGCCAAGCATCGCGTAGGTTCCGTTTTGAAGAAGGAATTGGCGAAGCTCGAGAAGGATGCAAAAAAAGATTAGGCCAGACCCGTTGATCCCCGATCACGATGTCCTCCGTAAAATCGGGGGCGGGGCCTATGGTGAAGTCTGGTTGGCGCGTGGTGTGACTGGCGCTATGAGAGCTGTGAAGATCGTTTATCGCGAGGACTTTTCAGACGAACGGACCTTTGAACGTGAATTCGAAGGTATTTTAAGATTCGAGCCAATCTCGCGGGACCATCTTGGCTTCGTGAATATTCTTCATGTTGGACGTAGCAATGATCACACTGAGTTTTATTATTATGTTATGGAGCTGGGCGATGATGCCCATAGCGACGATGAGATAAATCCGGTCGAATATGAGCCGCGGACCTTACGCACCGACATGACGCGTGGGAACGGCAAACCTCTTTCAACCGACTTTTGTATCGAGACTGGCAAGCGGCTTGCCGAGGCGCTTGCTGAATTACACGAACGTGGATTGACACACCGTGATGTGAAACCATCGAACGTGATCTTTGTTGATGGTAAGGCTAAGTTGGCTGATATCGGCTTGGTTGCAGCTAAAGATCAACGAACCTTTGTTGGCACGGAAGGTTTCGTGCCGCCTGAGGGCCCTGGGTCGGAGCAGGCAGATATCTACAGTCTTGGGAAAGTTCTTTATGAAATGGCGACTGGCATGGATCGGCTGCAGTTCCCTGAATTGCCGGATGAGACCCTAGCCGATGATGATCGAAAGAAATGGATTCGATTGAATCGCATGATCTGTGACATCTGCGATCCCCGTATCACTAAACGAAAGATCCGAACTGGGCGTGAACTTGCTCATGCCCTGAGTCATCTCCAGCGTGGGAAAAATGCTCCCAAAAAGGTGCCTGGCTACGCTAAGGTTGCGCTTGCCGTGCTTTTTTTGATGGCGTTGTTCATGAGCCAGATCTGGCTCGAGAATACTTGGGGAACGCACGTGATCGAAGGTCAGTTGGAGCCTTTGCCCGAGCGATATGTAATGGTCAAAGTTCTCACGACGCCAGCTGGAGCTGAGGTCTATGATAAAGTTGGAGATCTTTTGGGTTATACACCTGCCACTTTGACTGGGGTTGAGGTGGATTCGATTTTGGAATTGCAAATCAAAGCTCCTAATCGACGCGATCTATTCATTAAAAGCGAGGTGGTCGATGAGGGGAGGCAGGTCATGATTATTGACGAGGTTATGAGTTTATTTTCGCCCCCCAAGGTTGATGAAATTTGGACAGACGCACTCGGAAATGAGTATCTTCCATATTTAGATCTGCACAAGGGTGCCGTGCATGTTAGTGAGAATGACTGGAAGCTCTACTTGGAGGAGACGAATCAAAATCTCAAGGCCATCACCTTTGAATATAGTGATCGTAAGGTGGTTGCAGTTCCCGAATCGTGGACAACGGGTTACTCAAAGTGGTTGGAAACCAGGTGTATTGATCAGGGATATTTCGGCGAATATTCGGACGAAAATCCGCAGAGCAATCGCCAAATTATTCCGCACTATGATTTATCTTTTGATGCGACCAGACTTCCCGGAGAAGCGAAAAAAGAGGGGAGACTTCTCAGGCCTTTTTATTGTTGGGTTAGGCCAATTCCGTATGGCTCCTTAAGTATAGATTCGATACCAAGCGGAGCGAGTCTTTACTTAAATGGGGTCTATGTAGATACAACTCCTTATGATGGTCCCAACATAGCGCCTGGTGATATTGAGATTACTCTTGCGATGGGTGGTAAGAAGACCCTAGTCGATAATGTTTACCTTCCGGATCGAGGGGAGATTAACAGGGTTTTTACTCTTCAGCCTGACAAGAGTTTGATACCAGGGGAACCGTGGACTAATAGCATTGAGATGGAATTAGTGCCACTCTCGACCTCCCTCAGCGTGTCCAAGTGGGAGACCCGAAGTGTCGATTACAATCGATATTTGAAGGCGACCGGAAAGAAGCTTGGAGAAGTGATCTTGAGTGATAATCCATTGGTCCCTGTTGTGGGTCTAACTCGGGCGGAGTGCGAAGGGTTTTGTCAATGGCTTACAAAGAGTGAACGTGATAATCCGAATGCAGATCTTAACCGAATCACCAAGGATTACCGTTACAGGTTACCGACTGATTTGGAATGGAGTAAAATGGCGGGCTTGATTGAAGTTGGTGAAACTCCGGCCGAGAGAGAAAGTGAAATCGTTAATTCCGGGCAGTTTCCTTGGGGTGAGAGTTTCCCTCCGGATGAACAAGTCGGAAACTATGCAGATCTTTCTGCAGTGGAGTTTTTAAAAAATGATCGTATTATTGAGGGCTACAATGATGGTTTTGAAAAGCTGGCTCCAGTGGGTGGATTCAAACCAAATGTCATCGGTCTTTACGATATCGGTGGGAATGTTCACGAATGGGTTTTGGATTCATACGGAAACACGGAGCGTGGGATTTTACGTGGTGGTGGGTGGGATACTTTTAGTGAGGAACACTTGGAAATGCGGTGCCGCTTTCCATTTGATATAGAATACCGAAGTGAGAGTTTTGGATTTCGGGTTGTTTTAATCCGGGATGTTGAACAGGAGGTAATTGAACAGAGCGAAGACGATGGTGGAAATTCAAATTGATTATAAGGGCCAGCTGCGCTGTGTGGCTGAACATATGCCGTCTGGGAAAAAGGTGATGTCCGACGCTCCGGTGGATAATCAGGGACGGGGCGAAAGTTTTTCCCCAACTGACCTGGTCGCGACTGCCCTCGGAACATGCATTGTTACCATTATGGGGATTATTGCAGACCAACGGGAGATTGACCTGAAGGGGCTTCGTTTGGTGGTGCAGAAGGGAATGTCAGCTGATTTACCCCGTCGTATCATCCGATTGGAATTGCAAATTCATGTTCCGGTTTCTGAAAGTCACCCGGATCGTAAAGTCCTGGAGGATGCAGCTCAAAATTGCCCAGTCCAGCACAGCATTCACCCCGAGATTGAGGTGAATATTGACTGGCGTTGGCAGGTTTAAGGCGAAAATCTTTGAGAAATTGAGGTGGTAACGACCACTTCTGCAGGGAGGATAGATAGTGGGCAAAAGGGGACTAACTAGGGATGTCGACGATTCCGTAGTCGCCATCTGGCTTTCTCCAAACGATTGAAGTCACGTTACGGCGTGCATTCTTAAAAACGACGAATGGGCGTTCGGTAAGGTCGAGGTCTATAACTGCCTCTTCCTTGAAGAGTTTGCGTAAGCTGAAAGATTCCTTGTGGACGAAGAAAGGTTCTGGTTCCTCAGTTTCGTTGATTTCTTCGGGAAGGTTATCAAGGAAATCGGCTCGGTAGTTCCTCTCGTTAAGGTAGCGGATACTTTCCTCCTGTCCGGGATTACGCCGCTTGAGTAGGCGGGTCTTACATTTGCGCATACGCCTCGTGATTTTATCAATCGTGAAGTCGATGCTCTTATACATATCCTCAGTTTCGGATGAGGCATCAATGACAATATGGTTGGCGCAAAAGAGAATGATTTCGGCTTTGTGGCGGCGGCTTCCTTCCACATCGAGAATTGCTTTAGCACCGATGATGCGTGGGTAATCAAGATGGATGCCGTTGATTTTGTCCTCAGCATATTGCCGAAGGGAATCAGTGACGTTTTCGTGACGCACGGTCACCGTGATATCTGGCTTTACGTTTTTCTTCTGCATAGTGGATCGAGATAATCTTTAAGATTACTCAATAGATAGCAGAGGAGCACAGATATTGCCACACCTTTCGGACGGAAATCTATCCTTTTATCTCAAGTAGCATCTGTGCATTGCTTGGAAACTTTCTCATGAAAAAAAGAAGTCTCTCCATGGCCTCTACTGGTTTGTGTCCAGCTAGCCCCCGGCGCACCATATAAATTTTTTTAAGGCTCATTTCGGGGAGTATGAGCTCTTCCCGACGAGTGCCTGATTTGAAGATGTCAGCAGCCGGATAAACGTATTGCTCTGCGATACGGCGATCTAGAACAAGCTCCATATTGCCGGTCCCCTTAAATTCTTGGAAAATGGCTTCGTCGGCCTTCGAGTTCGTTTGGATTAACGCTGTGGCGATAATGGTCAGCGACCCCGCTTCACGGGTGTTTCGTGCAGCTGCAAAGAGGCGACGAGGCATCTCGAGTGCCCCAGCTACGATTCCACCGGACTGGTAACCACGCCCCCGGCTCTTTTTGCCGCCGCCCACGTTATTGTTATAGGCTCGAGCAAGTCGGGTAATTGAATCCATAAGAATGAAAACGTGTTGACCGTCTTCCACTAAGCGCTTGGCTCGCTCGATACAGAGTTCGGCAAGTCGGCAGTGGTTTCTGGGAGATTCGTCGTTTGAGCTGGCATAGATTTCCGCTTCAGGGAGTTGTCGGCGAAACTCAGTCACCTCCTCGGGGCGTTCGTCAACAAGCAAGACGATGAGATGAAGGTGCTCCTCGTGTCTGTCCTGGACTGCTTGAGCCATATGGAGGAGGAGGGTTGTTTTACCGGATCGGGGAGGGGAGACAATGAGTCCCCGCTGGCCACGTCCGACCGGTGCCATGAGATCGACAAGTCGGGTCGTGTATCGATCAGGAGTCGTTTCAAAACCGATTTGTTTGTTGGGATTGATCGCCTTGAGCTCTTCGAAGGCCGGGAGTTTTCGGGCATCCTCAGGCTTTTTACCGTTGATGGAGGTTACCTCGATCATCTGTGGGCCGCGGGAGCTGTCGCGAGCAATTCCTTTGATCCAAACTCCTGGGCGGATTCCGTGCTGCCTCACCAGATCGGGTGGAACGAATACGTCCTCCTTGCGTTGTTCAAAATCTTGGTCCTGTTTGCGAAGGAATCCGAACCCCTTCAGGGCAACTTCGAAAAGGCCATCCACCGAGACTGGATCTCCGGTGAATTCAAATGGTTTGCGTTCACGTGGTTCACGGCCGTCTCGATTTTCGTCGCGTGGACCGTATCCGCGGACCCGTCCCTGTCGCTGGCCACGATTACGGTTGCGATTACGGTTGCGGTTGCGATTACGGTTGTTGTTGTTTCCGTTGCCGGATTCGGAGGCCTGCTGGCCGCCGGAGTTCGCTGAATCAGAGTCAGGTGGAATCATGCTAATATGGGAAATCTGGAAATTTTGAGCCTTGTGTGGCTTGCCAACAATCAATCGGGTGACCAAAAGATCCGCCGAAACAGGTGCGAAGTAATGAGGGGGGTTCTGCAGGTGCCTCTGCCGAAGCGGCCGGGTGAAATTGATCGCATGGGCCGTGGGCAGAGATTGAGAATCTCTCAAAAAACGAAGAGGTAAGTGGTCGTCAATGAGCCGATTACCTTCAACTGGTGAGAGTCTGCGCCGTAAGTTCTGCGAAATCAACGATTTTTTCAGAGGCTCAAAGTTTCGGAACTTTCCTCGGTTTTGCCTTGACGATAGGGCGGTTTTTCATAGCTTCCGCGTCCCGATTTCTGATTTTTCTTAGATTATGCCACGCGATATCATCATTCTGGAATGCACTGAGGCCAAGGCCGAGGGAAAGCCAACCTCCCGTTATACGAGCACTCGTAACAAAAAGAGTCTCCGAACTCCGGGCCGTCTCGAAAAGAAGAAGTATAATCCTTTCTTGAAGCGCCGCACTCTTCACCGTGAGCTTCGATAGTCCCTGATCCTAACTACTTTCTATTATGTCTGAGCCCAAGACCATCCAGCGTCGGATTAACTTCCGGAAGCACAACAAGTCGATGACCAATAAGCGTCTCGACCTTCCTTTTGAGAAGATCAGCTATCAGAATCCTGAGGTGCTTTCCAAATTTACCACCGAGACAGGGCGCATCCTTCCCCGCAAGGTGACTGGAGTTTCCGCCAAGATGCATCGTGCCATCACTCGTGAGATAAAGCGTGCCCGCGCTGTGAATCTTCTTCCATAGCGGAAGTAATCCTCAGAATCATTTCTAAGATCCGTTCGGTATCTTCCGGGCGGATTTTTTGTTTTGCGGGTAAAGCCGTGATTCTCACTTGTCGCTTTTACTCCTTTCCCGCAAGGTGTGCGAGTCATGCGAAACTTGTTCCTGATACTTACTTTTCTTTTCTCGCTCTCGGTGGGCGCCTTTCGTGCTGAGGAGGTCAAAGCTTCAGCAGCCCAAAATGAGGAAATCATCTTTAGCCAAGCTCCGGACAAGTGGATTGACCAAAATTTAGGACCTTATCTAGACGAAGTAACTGGAAAGGTTTTCTACGGGCTGGAGATCGCAAGGGACGCTGAAGGTAAGGCGGTTAAAGTTCCTCTTGTTGTGGTTTGGTTGGCATTAGCTGCTGTTGTCATCACGGTCTATTTTAAGTTCCTGAATCTTCGGTCGTGGCGCTTAGCCGCTCGGACCATCAGTGGAAAATACAGCTCAGAAAGTGATCCTGGCGAGATCACCCACTTTCAGGCTCTCTGTGCTGCACTTTCAGGCACCGTTGGTCTTGGAAATATCGCGGGTGTTGCGATTGCCATAAGTGTTGGAGGTCCGGGTGCGACTTTCTGGATGATCCTGATTGGATTGTTTGGGATGACTTCGAAATTTTGCGAATGCACGCTCGGCGTGAAATATCGCACGATTGAAGATGGCAAGGTTTATGGCGGGCCCATGCAGTATTTGAAAAAGGGATTTGCTGAAAAGGGGATGGGAATGTTCGGGTTGATTCTTGCTGGGGTATTTGCCTTCCTTTGCATCGGTGGTTCTTTTGGAGGCGGTAACATGGTTCAGGCTAACCAGGCTTGTGAGCAGTTGGTGGGAGTAGTGGGAAAGGGTTCATTTTTGGATGAAAACCGCTGGGCTTTTGGTTTGATTATGGCCATTGCGGTTGGGCTTGTAATTATTGGTGGAATTAAAAGCATTGCGTCGGTGACTGCTACTTTAGTTCCATTTATGTGTGGAATTTACATGCTTGCCGGATTGTTCGTGATTTTTGTGAACTTTAGTCAAATTGGAGTTGCGCTTGGTGTTATTATTGAAGGAGCGTTTATGCCGACTGCTATTGGAGGAGGTATCATTGGGGTCATGATTCAGGGGATGAAGCGGGCGACATTTTCCAACGAAGCTGGAATTGGGTCAGCTCCTATTGCCCACTCGGCGGCGAAGACACAGTATGCTGCAAGTGAAGGAATCGTTGCGTTACTAGAGCCGTTTATCGATACCGTTGTAGTATGCACTACAACAGCTCTCGTGATCATAATGGCAGGTACCTACGATGATCCAGAGTTGAAAGGGGTGACCATGACTTCGGCCGCTTTTGAATCTGTGATTAGTTGGTTCCCAATTATTCTGACGGTTGCGGTGATTCTTTTCGCATTCTCAACTATGATTTCTTGGTCTTACTA
>TARA_B100001057_G_scaffold76213_2_pt1 | contig 32091 bp, 29 predicted proteins | sample TARA_B100001057 | Tara Oceans TARA_B100001057 (sample SAMEA2621839) | marine metagenome | biome: marine biome (ENVO:00000447); feature: surface water layer (ENVO:00002042); material: "saline water (ENVO:00002010), including plankton (ENVO:xxxxxxxx)" | depth 5 m
CGTTATTACTTGGTCACCCGGTTTGAATCTTTCTACCCCTTCACCAACTGCTTCTATAATTCCAGATGCTTCATTACCAGGAATAAATGGAGGTTCAGTCTTAACTTGGTATTTCCCCTCAATAGACAATACGTCTGGAAAATTTATTCCTGCGGCTTTAATTCTGATTAATATCTGCCCTTTTGCAGGCCTAGGATCATCTAGATCGTCAAGAATGAGTTGACTGGGTGACCCGTACTCTTTGCATACAAGGGCTCTCATTAAAAAAATATTCCAATAGTAAGAATCATGAGGCAACTTCAAATAATGAGGCAGCGCCTTGACCACCCCCTATACACATAGTACATACAATAAACTTTGCCCCTCTTCGTTTGCCTTCGATCAATGCATGACCAACCATTCGAGCTCCCGACATACCATATGGATGACCAATGGAGATAGCACCTCCGTTAACATTAAGTTTCTCATCAGGAATACCTAATCGATCTCTGCAATATATTACCTGGACAGCAAAAGCTTCATTGAGCTCCCATAAATCGATATCCTCCATCTTAAGCCCAGTTTTTTTAAGCAGTTCTGGAACCGCAAAAATTGGCCCAATGCCCATTTCATCTGGATTACATCCAACAACTGCTGTTGCACGATAGTAACCGAGAGGTTTTATGTTGTGTTTTTCAGCCAGGGATGCATCCATAACAACACTCGCTGATGCTCCATCAGACAGCTGGCTGGCATTTCCGGCAGTAATTGTGCCATTTTCTCTCACCGCTTTTAATTGGGAAAGACCTTCTAGCGAAGTTGATGGGCGATTCCCTTCGTCCTTGTCTAATTCTACTTTCCTAAAACTGATTTCTTTGGTTTCCTTGTCCATAATACCCATGCTGGATTCGAGCGGCACAATCTCATCCTGATATTTCATTGCTTCTTGGGCTTTTGCGGTTCTTCGCTGACTTTGAAGCGCATACTGGTCCTGATCTTCTCTGGAAACCCCATAACGATTAGCAACAACCTCTGCGGTATCCAGCATCAACATATAAACGTGCTCATGCTTTGAGACAAGATTCTTATCAACTGTTCTGTATGTATTTGCGTGTTCATTTTGCACCAAACTGATCGATTCAATTCCGCCTGCCACCATGACATCATGCTCACCCGCCATGATAGATTTTGAAGCAGTAGCAATCGCCATCATCCCCGATGAGCATTGTCTGTCTAGCGTCATGCCAGCTGTTGTGACCGGAAGATCTCCGGATAGCGCACACAATCTTGCAATGTTCGGACTTTGTGTTCCCTGTCCCATGGCACAGCCCATGATCACGTCTTCAACCTGACTTGGATGAAGACCAGAACGAGATACAGCATGTCTTATTACGTGCCCTCCCATTGTTGGTGCATCAGTATTATTGAATACTCCTCGGTAAGCTCGTCCAATTGGAGTTCTGGCAGTTGAAACAATTGCCGCTTCACGCATGATCTGGTCCTCTTTTTTGTAATTATAAAAAATTAATACTAACTTAAATCCAATCCTAATTTCTCTGCTGCTTGCATTGCAAATTTTTGAGATTGCGCAGAACCGCTTTGAGGTTCTAGCATATTTTTTTCACCATCAATTTTATCCCAATACTTTGCAACACTCTCAGCGGACAGCTCGTCGGGTAATAAATTTACCCCTTCAGTTTCAAAACCTTTGAAAATAGCAAAACTGCCTCCGCCTGCCGCCAAAACTTTTCTGCTTGGTGCATCCTTAGAGCACAAAAATACCACTCCAGGACTTACCGATTCTGGAGGCATTAATTTAAAAACAGGTTCTGGAAATAACCCATCCGTCATTGCTGTTCCAGCCGTTGGAGCAAGACAATTCACTTTGATATTGTACTTCATACCCTCAAGATGAAGGGTATTCATGATACCTAACATTGCCATCTTGGCGGCGCCATAATTAGTCTGTCCAAAATTACCATAAAGCCCTGAGCTTGACGAAGTGAGAACAATTCTTCCATAATTCTGTTCACGCATAGTCTCCCACACTGCCTTTGAACAATTTAAAGAGCCTATAAGATGAACATCTATCACTTCGCGCATATCCTCAACCGACATTTTTAAAAAAGTTTTGTCTCTGAGAATGCCGGCATTATTGACCAAAATATCTACGCGACCCCATTTATCCATGGTTTCATTGACCATGGATTGAACTTGATCAAAATTGGCAACATTCGCACCATTGGCAATAGCTTCACCTCCAGCAGAGATAATTTCTTCTACAACTGAATTGGCATTTTCTGATATTTCCTGACTTCCACTAAAATCATTAACCACCACCTTTGCACCCTTTGAAGCCATGGCAATAGCATGAGCTCTGCCAAGCCCCCTTCCTGCACCAGTTAAAATCGCAACTTGTTGATCAAACCTAATTTCCATATTCATCCTTATTTTAATTGTTCTGTAGTTCTTATTGAGAGAAGCAAACAAGATATCAACGCGAGTAAATTATCTTACCCGTTTTCTTCTTCTTTTTCTCTTTTGTTCAACTGCACCTTGTTGCTCAGGTTTTGGAATATTAAAGACTTTAGCAAGATTAGAAAAATCATCCGATTTATGAGGTATAGCCATAGCAGAGACGAACTCTTCTTGGAAAGAAGGTTCGACTGCAGTCTCTATTTTTTCTATTTTTCGAACTTCTCCTTCCAGTTTATTCCTGCTTTCTTTATCGAGGAGTGTCACACGAGCGCCTGTACCAGCTGCATTCCCAGCTGAAGATACTTCATCTACTTGGCAATCTGGAATCAAGCCCAGCGCCATGGCATATTTAACATCAATATGAGATCCGAAAGCACCAGCCAATCGGATGCGATCAACTTTTTCGATACTTAGTTTATGCATCAATAATTTTACTCCGGCATACAAAGCTGCTTTTGCTAGCTGGATTGCTCGAATATCATTTTGAGTTATCTTTATTACTTGCTCCCCATCATGCAAGATATACGAGAAGGTTCTTCCATCTTCGATGATTCTAGAAGATTTTTTTGATAGCTCATCATTGATTTTCCCGTCTTGATTGATGATTTTATTGAGAAACATTTCTGCAACAATTTCAATAATCCCTGATCCACAAATTCCGGTAATACCCCCAACGGGGATGTTCACTTCGAAGTCTTCATCATCAGACCAGAGATCACACCCAATAACTTTAAATCTTGGTTCAAGTGTCTCTGGATCAATCCTCGCTCTCTCAATAGCGCCTGGCGCTGCTCTCTGACCCGAGCTGATTTGGGCACCTTCGAAGGCTGGTCCAGTTGGGCTTGAAGCCGCCAATAACCTCTGATTATTACCTAAAATTATTTCAGCATTTGTACCAACATCAACAATCAATGAAATTTCATCTTTATTAAAAGGTTCTTCTGCAAGCAATACAGCAGCTGCGTCTGCACCTACATGACCTGCAACACATGGGAGAACATAAACATAAGCACCTGAATTAATTTTCAAGTTCAATTCTTTAGCTCCAATATCAGCGCTTAAGTCTGTTGCCAAGGCAAAGGGTGCAGCTCCAAGTTCTGTTGGATCAACTCCCAAAACCAGATGATGCATTATTGGATTACCAACCAAGGTCATTTCTAGTATGTCCTCTGCATCGATATTCTTTTCGTTAATGATTATTGTTATTATCTCATTGATTGCTTCTCTCACAACGCGAGTCAGATCTTTTTCCCCATCTTCATTCATCATAATGTATGAAACTCGGCTCATGAGATCTTCACCAAAACGAATTTGTGGATTCATTAAACCTGCGCTTCCTGAGACTTCTCCTGTAAATAAGTTACATAAATGAGCAGCTATAGTGGTTGAACCTACATCGACAGCGATTCCAAACAGCTCATCCTTAAAGCCAGGAAATACAGCGATGATTTCTTCATTATTGCGAACTGCGACTGTAACTTTCCACTCACCCTCTCTTAAGACTGTTTGCAGTGACTGCAGCACCTCTAGTGAACAATCTAAATTATCTAATCCCCATTCCTCACTTAAGGCTGTTTTTAACCTTGATAAATCTCCTGTCCCTTTATGCATATCTGGTTCTTCAACAGAAATTTTGAATGTTTTTATTTCATGCAAGGAGGAATTTGATTCTTTTTCTAGTGACTTTTCTTTTTGTTTTTCGACATTCACATAATACGGTTTTATTACTGGATTAATATCAATATCATGTGACTCATTCTCTTTCCTCACCACCTGTTGGTGGACCTGAGACGATGCCGGGACATCAATCACTGCATCTGAATTTAATAGAGATTGGCAACTTAATCTTCGTCCTTCATCCAGTCCTCTTCTTTCAGCATATTTCTTTTCTGCTTCTGAAATCTCTGTTACTGAAGTGAAATCAGAATGAATATTATGTTTTGCAAAATCGCCCACGAGAATATTGACCTGACAGCGTCCACAGATTGCTCTACCACCACAAACAGAATCAATATCAACACCGAGTTGTCTGGCTGCATCCAACACTTTTGTTCCACTCTCAAAAGAGCCCCTTTTCCCTGAGGGGGTAAAAACGATTTTTACTTTCTCTTGAGTATCAGTCATTGATTTCTTTTTTAGGTCATATTGTAGTGCTATATTTAAGACTGATTTTACTTTCAAATATAATCTGGGTATACAAAAAATTGGGGGATTTACATTATGGATTCAAGTAAAAAATTTTTCACATTTCTCTTGAGCATATTATTCTGGGTGCCCTTGAAAAGTGATCCTCAAATTAAGAATAGCTCATTTATTTCGCCGTCAAGTGTCAAGGAAATAAGGGAACAATTAAAAAAACTGCCTAAAGATAATATTTGGTGGACTGTCAATGGAAAGGACATGGCCTGGAATAATAAAAATCTTCACCAGATTCTAGCTACAGTAAATGTTCACAGATCTGGTCAAGTTAGCGCTCTCGATTATAATTTAGTCAAAAATATTAATGATACTGAGGTAAATACACCAGTCGGTCTCATGAATTTTGAAACCTTCATTCATCACGATGAATCTACTGTAATGGGCGTTGTGATTGCTCATAAAGGTAAAATAATTTTTGAGAGCTATCCCAGAATGCAAGAGCATGAGAAGCCGATTTATTGGTCAGTTTCAAAAGTACTCCCAGCAACTCTTCTAAGAATATATGAGGAGCGAAAACAATTAGATGTGAACAAACCAATAGATTTCTATATAGATGCATTAAAAGAAACAAGCTATGCTGGAATTAGCATAAGAAATATTCTGGATATGGCCTCAGGACTCGATTGTTCTGATAATTATGAAACTTTTGAATCCTGTTACTACCTCTATTCTATGTCCATAGGTGATGGTTTTAGAACTGAAGATGCCAAAGATACTCCATATGACTTTCTCATAAATACAAAAATTGAAAGAAATGCACCACAAGGTGAAATTTTCTCTTACTCAGGTGTTGATACGTTTGTATTGGCATGGCTTGTCGAGGAACTCAGCGGTATGCCCTATCAGGATGCGCTGAGTAAAGAGATATGGACTAAGATTGGAGCAGAGTCAGATGCATCTTTCATCGCACCTAGATACGGGATTCCAATTTCACACGGTGGTTTTCTGGCAAATATGAGGGATATGATTAGATTTGGATTGTTATTCACACCGAGTTACAAAACGGTATCAGAGGAAAAAATCATAAGTGATGAACATATTGATCTTATTCTAACCAAGGGTAATCCAATGCTAATGCAAAATTTATATCAAAATATACCTACTGCAAATATGCCTGATGATCTTAGACATAATATTTATCAATGGGATGCAGTGTATGAAAATGGAGATTTTTTCAAAGGTGGCTGGGCAGGTCAAGGACTACTCATAAATTCAGAACGAGATACAGTTGCTGTATGGACTGGTTATAAGAGAGATGAAAAACATCAAGCAAGAGAAATGAGGGGAATAATGAGAGAATTATTAGATAAAACTTTTGAAAAAAAATAATTATGAAACCATCCAATCACACTGGCTCATATTATGCTGCCAGCATCAATAAAGAAACAAATTACCCTGAGCTTCAGGGTGATCATAATGCAGATGTTTGTATCATTGGCGCTGGTTTTAGCGGTGTGTCAGCAGGACTTCATCTGAGCGAATTGGGCTATAAAGTCATACTGATCGAAGCCAATAAAGTTGGTTGGGGTGCATCTGGAAGAAATGGTGGTGAGATTATTGGTGGCTTCTCAGGCGATGATGTAATGTTAGAAAAGTATGGCTCTGATTATGATGATTTGATTTGGGATATGCGATGGGAAGGCAACGAAATCATCAGAAAAAATGTTGCAAAATATAGTATCAATTGTGACTTAAAATGGGGTTATTTAGACGTTGCCATAAAGCGAAGACATATGAGAGACATTGAAAATTTTTATGAGGCCATGCTCAGTCATAACTACCCTCATGAAATAGCCGTTCTCTCCAAACAAAAAACAACTGAATTAATTGGGACTGATGAATATATAGGTGGTCTCCTCAATATGGGCAATGGACATCTGCATCCACTCAATTTATGTATCGGCGAAGCAATGGCAGCAGAAACACTTGGAGCTAGAATCTTTGAGAGTTCGCCTGTAATTAAAATAGATAAAAATAGAAAACCGCGTGTGCATACAGGAAAAGGATCTGTGTCTGCTGATAGTATTTTGTTGACCGGAAACGCGTATCATCAGTTCGATAAAAAAATGAAAAATTTTATTATTCCAGTCAATAGTTTCGTTATCACAACCGAGCCACTTTCTGAAGAACAAATCAAAATCATAAATCCAGAAGATTTAGCTGTCTGTGATCCGAACTACATACTTGAATACTTTCGTCTAACCGCTGATAAACGCTTATTATATGGAACACGGCTTAATTATCATGGAGATAACGATGAATATATAAAGAGAGAACTTAGAAAAAAAATGTTACGTATATATCCAAATCTAAGTAATGTAAGCATTGATTATGGATGGACTGGAAAAATAGCAGTAACAATCAACCATGTTCCGCAATTAGGGAGATTAGATTCAAATATATATTACAGTCAAGGTTATTCAGGTCATGGAGTCAATACGACGCACCTGGCCGGTAAAATTATGGCTGAAGTTATTTCTGGCTCAATGGAGCGATTTGATCTATTTAACAAGATCAAACCAATTGCCATACCTGGAACTCATTTCTTTCAAAAACCTATACTGGCATTAGGTGTAATGCTCTATAAGATTAGAGATCTGTTATAAAGAGAGAAGATGGTGGTGATGGGTGGACTTGAACCACCGACCTATGCGTTATGAGTGCATCGCTCTAACCACCTGAGCTACATCACCATTATTTACAATAGAAGAAGAGGAATTGTCCGTTGAAGCAAATGCGGTGTCAAGAAAGTCTTATAAATCTGGTACCTAAACATTAAATCTAAAATGCATAATATCGCCTTCTTTAACAACATACTCCTTCCCTTCTAACCTCAATAAACCTGCTTCTTTCGCACCCTGTTCACCGTCTTTTGATATAAAATCCTGAAATGAAATCACTTCAGCACGAATAAAACCCCTCTCAAAATCAGTATGTATTTCAGCTGCAGCTTTTGGTGCGGTTGCATTAATCTTCGACGTCCAGGCTCTGACCTCGTTCGGTCCTGCCGTGAAAAATGTTTGCAGTCCCAATAAATCATAACCACGCCTAATGATCCTATTGAGACCCGGTTCAGTCTGACCAATGTCCAATAAAAACTCATGTTTGTCGTTACCATCCAGCAAGGCAATTTCAGACTCAATAGAAGCACAAATCGTCACCACTTGTGACCCCTCTTTCTGAGCATATTGCGTCAACCTATCAGTGTGCTTATTCCCCAAAACTCCGTCTTCGTTAGTATTGGCTATGTACATGACAGGTTTAGAGGTTAAAAATTGCAATTCTTTAATTGTGCTTTTTTCAACATCGTCTAAGTTAATTGATCTCAATGGATAGCCATCATCGAGATGGGAGTATATTTTTTTTAACGTATCGACCTTAAACAGTGCCATTTTTTCATTTGTGCGGGCATTTTTTATAGCCTTATGAAGTTGTTTTTCAACCATCTCCATATCAGATAAAGCCAATTCTGTGTTGATTACAGTTACATCATCGATTGGATCTATTCCTCCAGAAACATGAGTCACATCATCGTCTTCGAAACATCTCACAACATGTGCAATAGCATTGGTTTCTCTGATGTTTCCCAAAAATTGGTTACCCAAACCTTCACCCTTTGAGGCACCGCTGACAAGTCCTGCTATATCAACAAATTCCATTGTTGTAGGAATAATCTTTTTGGGTTTTACAATATCGGCAATTGCGTCCAAGCGTTCATCTGGAACCTGAACGATACCTACATTGGGTTCAATAGTACAAAAAGGATAGTTTTCAGCTGGTATTTCTGAAGCAGTAAGTGCATTAAATAGGGTAGATTTACCAACATTTGGTAGCCCAACAATTCCACATTTTATTGACATTTATTATCATCCTCATCTGAATTTGCTGAGGCTGAGTGAAGTTCTTTCATTGCTTCCTGAATTCCTTCCGATATCAGTGTGGGAAGTATAGAGATAGCATTTGCAATATTTTGATTTACTGCACCGCGGAGTGATTTTGATGCATTTTTTAGAACATAATTTGTAACTTCTGTTTTATTGCCTGGATGACCTACTCCTAGACGAACACGCATAAAATTATTATCGCAATGTCTTATTATGTCCCTCAAACCATTATGACCAGCATGACCACCACCAATTTTAAGTTTAATAGAATCTGGTGATAAATCTATTTCATCATGTGCCACTAACATTTTGAATGTTGGAATTTCATAGTAATTAAGAAAAGCAGATATTGGCCCGCCACTATTGTTCATATAACTCTGAGGCTTGATTAACCAAATATCAGTTCCTAGTAAGTTAATTTGAGATATTTCAAGATTAAATTTTGAATGTTTTAAGAATCCAATATTGTTCTGTGATGCAATTTCATCAACAAACCAAAAACCCGCATTATGCAGTGTTTTTGAGTATTTTTTTTCTGGATTACCTAAGCCCGCAATTACTGAGAGATTTGAATTCATAGAAAAAACGCCTCAGACGCGAGCAGCAATGATGTTATTGCTAGTCATCTTTTGGAGTTTCTTCGCCGCTATCCCCTTCAGATTGAACTTGTTCATCTTTTTGATCTTGTTCTGTTGAGTCTGATGTGTCATCAGCTTCAGCATCTCCCTCAGAGTCTTCACCTTCAATGTCCTCTTCGATAATTTCTTTAATTTCTTGAATCGAGACTATTGCGGGATTTTGTTCAATCAAAAGCTCTGTTATTTCCGTGCCTTCAGGCAGCTTAATATCTGAAACATTCAACATCTGATCAAGCTCAAGCTCTGATATGTCTACCTCAAGAAATTCAGGCAAATCCTTTGGTAAACAGGATATCTCAAGCTCCGTCATAAGCTTGGAAACAGTTCCACCACCCAATTTGACACCGACAGCTTCCTCTTCACCAAGGTAATGTATTGGAATTTGCATCTTAATTTTTTCATCCTCAACAATTCGTTGAAGATCAATATGAAGTATTCGTTGTTTAGCTGGATGTCTCTGAATATCCTTGACAACCGCAGCACGACTCTTGTCTCCTACCTTGATATTAAGAATACTGGAATAGAAAGATGGATCTTCAAGCTGTTGAAGTACCTTATTGTGATCAAACATCAGCGACCTCGGCTCTCGACCAGCTCCGTATATAATTGCTGGCACTTTACCTTGTCGACGAAGGCGGCGGCTCGCACCCTTACCCTGATCGTCTCGCATTTCTGCTATAAGATTAAACTCTTCGCTCATTGTTAATCTCCATAAATAATTGATTACATTGTAAATTTATCAAAGCAGATCGCGACCAAACTGCATTGAGTTGGGCATAATAGCTTAAAGGAAGCACTTAGGAAATAGTATTTTTATTTAAAATCAATTTTTTTTTGATTATTCAAGATAGAGAGAGCTAACTGATTCCTCTTCACTGATTCTCCTGATAGTCTCAGCTAAGAGTTCAGAAATTGATAATTGTCTTATTTTACCGCAATCTTGCGCCTCAACACTGAGGGGTATTGTATCTGTGACAACAATTTCATCGATTTCTGATTTCAAAATTCTATCAATAGCTGGTCCTGATAATACTGGGTGAGTAATATATGCATGTACGGTATTGGCACCACTCTCCTTTAACTTGTCTGCTGCTTGGCATAACGTTCCAGCAGTATCGACCATATCATCTATCATGATGCAATTCTTTCCCTCTACATCACCGATGATATTCATTACTTCAGATTTATTCGCCTTTGATCGTCTCTTATCAATAATCACTAAATCAGCATTATCCAATCTCTTTGCTAGCGCCCTTCCTCTAACAACTCCACCTACATCTGGAGATACCACTACCATTTTTTTGTGTTTTTTCTTCCAAGCATCACCAAGAAGTATTGGAGATGCATAAACATTATCAACAGGAATATCAAAGAATCCCTGAATCTGTTCAGCATGAAGATCAACGGTTAACACCCTATCAATTCCAGCAGATGCGAATAATCTTGCGACCAGTTTCGCTGTGATTGGAACTCTTGATGACCTTGGTCTTCTATCTTGTCTTGCAAAACCAAAATAAGGAACCACGGCTGTAATTTGATTGGCAGACGCCCTCCTGCATGCATCCGTCATTACCAGCAGCTCCATCAGGTTTTCGGCGGCAGGTGGACAGGTGGACTGGACTATGTATGCGTCTTTACCGCGAATATTTTCAAGTATTTCAACATTAAATTCTCCATCACTGAAACGTCCAACCTGAGCTTTAGTGAGTGGTAAATGCAAATATTTTGCGATATCTTGCGCTAATTTTGGGTGTGCATTTCCAGAGATAATTGCTATTGATGCAGAATCCAAAGTTTAGTTCCTCATAATCATGCTTGATATTTCAGCTTTTTAAAAAACAACTCTCTTTTACAGCCCTTATTATGGCTGGGGTGGCAGGGATCGAACCTGCGAATGACGGGATCAAAACCCGTTGCCTTACCACTTGGCTACACCCCATCAGACTCTTATAGTTAAAATGTAATCAGTTAATTGTGAAGTTCGTTTTTGAATGTGTCAAATCACGTTTATGAATTAATAAATTTAATCAGATTTTCCAGTCAGATATCAGGATAATAATTGAAGATTCAGAATTACTGATGTTAATTTTCTCAGGAAAATAGAACGAATCGATTTCTCTATTTTCAAGAATTTTTACATTCCACCCTGATTGAGAAAACGAAATATTTTCAGAGTCTTTAGAGAGGGTTGAAAATTTGATCATTGGATTAGGATTCCCGGTAAGCCAGAAGCGCATCTCACTCAGAGGTATTAATTCTAATAGACCTTCATCAGCGATTATGTCCTCAGAGGCAGCTCCATCTATTGAGTTTATACCCTGATCGTTTCCTCGAAATAGAACCGATCTCATGCCCAATGAATTTAAAATACGGAGTTCAAATTCCTCTGTTTCCTGTTTCCATATAAATTTTGCGTTTATTGATTCCTTTTCATGATTGAAAATAAAGCGTCCACTTGCTTTCCACTCATCGAATAACGGATAAAGAGTGTCTTTATTGTCCTTTAAAAACAAACTTTGATTGCTAAATGCACAACCTGTTAGCAGATAAATCATCATAATTAAGAAAATATTTAAATTAGGTGATATTTTCATCGAGTCACTCAAGAAAGCTTTCGCTGACATCCTCAAGATACTTGTTGTTAATAAATAAATTTTGAGCCTCGCTCAAACGGATCTTTGCCTCTTCTTTTCGATCTAAAACTAGTAAAACCTCGATTATGTGTGCTGCTATTTCAGGATCTTTAAATAAGTCATAGGCTTTTACTAATTCTTTCAATGCTGAATCATATTTACCTAATCTAAATAATACCCAGCCATAACTGTCAATTATTGCAGGATTTTCTGGATCTAATTTGATCGCTTTTTTTATTAATTTCTCAGCTTTCTTGAAGTCATTAGAATGATTGGTGAGAACATATCCATATGCATTCAAGATCAACGGATCTCTGGGTGAGTTTTTTACAAGCAGTGCGTATGCATTTATGGCTTCAGGCACTTGATCGAGTTCCAATAATATATTCGCTCTAATTGATGCAACTAAGCTATCATCAGGATCATAAGAAAGCAGCTTTTCTGATAGAGTCAAAACTGAATCATATTCTCCTAATTGTTGATGTAAACTCATTTCAAGCATCATCGAGCGCTTCATATACTTAGGATGAGTTTTTCCAAAATTTTTAAGATGATTCTTGGCCTCATCAACCTTACCCATGGAGAGCAAAAGTTGAACCACTTTATTTTGGGAATAGATTGCATTTATACCAGAGGTCACTTGTGAATATAACTTGATAGCCTCCGCTATATTAGATTCTTGTTCATTAATTCTGGCTAAATAAAAAATAGCATCCATCTGAAAAACTTTCTGCGCAAGCAATTCATTAAAATCCTGTCTTGCTGAATTTAGGTCGCCTAATCGAAAATTAATTATTGCCATAAGCCTAATTGCATCAAATTCCATATTTCTTTCTAGAAGGATTTGACTCACTTGACCCAGAGCATCTTCTAGCCGATCAGATGACATATATGCCAATGCCAACTCCAGTCTGGATTCTTTACTTGGATTGAGTTGATCTCCTATTAAATGAGCAAGGAAATCAATTGCTTCATCGATCCTGTCTGCGAGAAGGAGTGCTCTAGCAAAGAGTAAACTGGATTTCTCCCAACTTGGTTCTAATTGAATGGCTAATTCTGATTGAATAAGTGCCTCTTTAACATTTTCGTTCTCAAGCAGAGAAGAAGCGTATATATATCTTACGTATGCTGACTTTGGGTATATCCTAGTGAATGAGTAAATTAGTTTTTCTAAATTTCCTGGTTTCTCATCAGATAGATATGAGTATATGGAAAAAAGAACCTCTTCTGGATTGTCTTCAGTTTTAATAATTATTTCTTTTAAATTCTTTTTTGCCGCAAGAATTAAGCCTGATTCCAATTGCCTGTTAGTAAGGAATAATAATGCTATGTCATTAGCTGGTTCTCTATCAGCCCAAATTTCTGCAAATTGCAATGATTGAGCTAAAAATCCATAATTTTTTGACAGCCAAGCAGCTTCTTTCAATATTTCAATATTGCTAGAAGAATTCACAGCATCTTCGTATCTTTTTATAACTTCATCAAAATTGGAGTTTTCTAGTGCTATTTCAGCTAATTTAAGGTGCGCTTTTGTTGTTTTATTTAACTCAGTTGATTCAGTTATTTTAGGTAATAGGAAAAAGATTGATAGGCAAGCAAGTGAGATATAAGTAATTGAAATACGGTATTTTTTTCTAATTAACATATGTTTATGATTGATAAGTTTATTGAATTTTTACTAATACTATGCAAGCAGATAGAACTCAGTTGATTTATCATACGTCAAAAACCACTATTTGAATAAAAATAATGAAACTCAGAATAATTGGCCTCAATCATCATAATGCTTCGGTAGATTATAGAGAAAAGTTAGCATTTTCTCGTGAAGAGATTCAATCCTGCATGAAAGATTTAATAGCAAGCAAAACAATAAAAGAGGCCGTGATACTTTCAACATGCAACAGAACTGAATTTTATTTAAATGCTAATGAAGAAGGTGAGGAATATACAAGAACATGGCTCAAAAAATATAAGAATATCAATAAAAATACAGAAGATCTCCTCTTTTCATTGGAAGGCGAAAAAGCAATAATCCATTTAAGTCGGGTAGCATGTGGTTTAGATTCAATGATTTTGGGCGAACCGCAAATACTAGGGCAACTGAAAAATGCATACAAATCTTCTGTTAAATTGGACGCTATAACAAAAGATTTTTCAAAGTTATTTGATCATATTTTTCGTCTCGCAAAAAAAATACGTACAAATACAAACATCAGCAACAGCGCTGTTTCTGTATCTTATGCCGCTGTTATTTTAGCTAACCAATTTTTTTCAAGATTAGATAATCATTCTGCTCTTCTTATTGGTGCTGGTGAGTCAATAGAATTGGTCGCAAAACACTTAGTGAACAAGAAAATTGATAAACTTTTTATAGCAAACAGAAATATAAATAAAGCTCAAGAACTGGCAAAGAGATACGGTGGCTACGCTCTAGATCTGGAAAGTCTTGATGGTGTAATTGAGATTACAGATTTAATCCTTAGCTCGACAGCAAGTGATCACTATATCCTGAAAAAATTTCAGATCCAGAAAGCATTAAAAAATAGGAAGCGTAAACCAATTTTTGCGGTGGATATGGCTGTTCCAAGGGATTTAGATCCAGAAATTCAAGAGATAGAAGACATTTATCTCTATACAATTGATGATCTGCAAAAAGTTGTTTTAGAAGGGCAAAATAAACGAAACCTTGCTGCGATCGAAGCAGATGAAATTATAATAAAAGAAACAATAAAATATTCGAATTCAAAAAAAGCAGAAGAAGTCGAGCCTACGATAATTGAATTAAGAGAATATGGAGAATCTATCAAAAATGAAGTGCTTAAACAAAGCATAAAACAGATGAAGAAAGGCGATAATATTGAGGCTATCATTGAAAAAAATGCATCTTTGATGATTAAGAAACTATTACACAGCCCAAGCATTAAAATCAGAGAGGCAGCTGAAAACTCAGATCAAGGTTTTATAGATAATGCTGTTGAATTGTTTGATTTAAAGAAAAAGTAATTCTAATGAAAAAATCGATTATCGATAAACTTGATTCAACCGCAGAAAGATTAGAAGAAATCTCCGCTCTACTGTCTGATCCTGAAATAATTTCAAATCAAGAAAGATTTAGAAACCTTTCGCAAGAATTCTCTCAAATTGAACCAACCGTCAAGCTTTTTCATAAATATAAAAATTTAATGGATGACAAGATTGCTGCCAAGGATATGCTAAATGATAAAGATATCTCCATCAGAAAAATGGGCGAAGACGAGCTAATAAATATCCAAAAAACAGAAGAAGAAATACAAAATCTCATAAAAAAATCTCTAATTCCAATTGATCCAAAAGACTCGAGTAATATTTTTCTTGAGATCAGAGCTGGAACAGGAGGAGATGAAGCTGCAATTTTTTCTGGGGATCTGTTTCGCATGTACTCAAAATATGCTGAATCGAAAAAATGGAAGATTGAGATTATAAATATGAGAGAGAGTGACCATGGTGGATATAAGGAAATCATTTGCAAAATATCAGGTGAAAATATATTTTCTCGTCTCAAATTTGAATCTGGTGCACACAGAGTTCAGAGAATACCTCAAACCGAATCTCAGGGAAGAGTCCACACATCAGCCTGCACAGTGGCAGTCCTCCCGGAAGTTAAAGAAGTAGAAGGACTGGAAATCAACAACAATGATCTCAGAATTGATACATATAGAGCTTCCGGTGCGGGTGGCCAACATGTGAATAAAACAGATTCGGCCGTTCGTCTTACTCATCTTCCAACAGGCTTAGTGGTAGAATGCCAGGATGAAAGGTCACAACATAAAAATCGCGCAAGAGCTATGTCACTCTTGCAGGCTAAGCTTCTAGATCAAGAGCTAGCAAAACAAATTGATGAGCAGGCTCTTGAGAGAAAACTACAAGTTGGATCAGGTGACCGGTCCGAGAGAATAAGAACGTATAACTTCCCCCAAGGTAGAGTTACCGATCATAGGATCAATCTCACACTTTATAAACTAGAGGAGATTGCTGAGGGTCATCTTGATCAAGTGATACAGCCGCTAATTGATGAGTATCAAGCTGATCAACTAGCGAGAATTGGTGATTAACTGTTTAATTTTTTCCTCAAATAATTCAGGACATCTGAACGAGTAATTAAACCCAAGAAGATCTCATCATCCATGACAGCGGCATAGGGCTGGACATGCAAAAGAGCAACTAGGTTATCTATTGTGGTCTCTTTATCCAATTTTATAAATGCTGTTTCCATTGCATCACTCACTGAACGATTCATCATTTCAGGTTTACCAAAAACAAAGCGAATGATTGTATCTTCCGTTAGTATTCCAACTAACTTATTGTTATCAATAACCGGTAATTGAGAAAACCCTGCATTCCTCAATCTATTGTGAGCCGTTGTTAGAATATCATTTGGTCCAACTACCACAGTGGCTCTCTCATTATGCAATCTTCCAATTAAATCTCTGAGATCACCGTGTGCTTCCCTTTCTATGAAACCTTGATCTTCCAACCAAAAATCATTGAAACACTTAGATAAATACTTATTCCCTGTATCACAAGCAAAAGTGACAACGTTTTTTGCCTCTGTTTGTTCTCTGCAATATTTCAATGCTGCTGCGATTAATGTACCACTCGATGATCCAGCAAGAAGCCCCTCATTCTTCAAAAGTTCTCTTGCAGCTGAGAATGATTCTTTATCAGAAATTGCATATGCTTTTTTTACTCTGGAAAAATCTGAAATTGAAGGCAGAAAATCCTCTCCAATGCCCTCAACTAACCAACTTGCATTTTTTTCTTTTAGTTCACCTTCATTTATGTAATCAGCAAGTATTGATCCCACAGGATCCGCTAAAATAATGTCTACCTCCGGTGCATTTTCAGCAAGATATTTACTTACTCCTGTAACTGTTCCACTTGAACCCACTCCTATGATAATTGCATCAAGATCACCTTCCATTTGACTCAATATTTCAGGAGCTGTTCCCTCTTCATGCGCCAGAGGGTTATCAGAATTTCCGAATTGATTGATAAAATACGCTCCCTTTTCCTCTGCAATAGACTTACCTAAGTCTTGGTAATACTCTGGATGACCTTTGGCTACATCTGATCTCGTTAGAACTACTTCAGCACCCATTGCACGAAGATTGAAAATCTTCTCCTGACTCATTTTGTCAGGCAGGACAAGTATAAGTGGATATTTCTTTTGTGCTGCAGCAAGAGCCAGCCCAAGACCGGTATTTCCTGCAGTTGCCTCAACTATTGTATCTCCTGGCTTCAAATCTCCTCTCTTTTCAGCTTCCTCAATCATCGAGACGCCGATCCGATCTTTTATTGAGCCTGCCGGGTTCATGAGCTCAAGCTTAAGAAAAAGACGGCATTTTCCAGTATCCAAATGGTTCACCTCAAGCATTGGTGTTTGACCAACCATATCAAGTATATTTGAGTAGACTTTCATGAGATTATGATTCCTTTATACAATTAAGATAAGTTTTCCAAGTAAGCATAAAACAGTCAAAAATTAAAATCATTATGAACATTAAAAATATAATGAACGATCTATCAGTGAAACTGTCAAAAGTGAGTTCGAGTCCAGATTTAGATAGTGAAATATTGTTGATGAAGGCACTGAGGGTATCTCGTGCTTACCTGTATACATACAATGAAAAAGTTATTTCAGAACCAAAAAAAAAGTTACTCGAGGAACTGGTAAACAGAAGAATGAATAAGGAGCCAATTGCTTACATTCTTGGAAAAAAGGAATTCTGGTCAAGAGATTTTTATATCAATCAGCATACATTAATTCCTCGACCAGAAAGCGAAATGTTAGTTGAACTAATAATACAAGACAACTCCAGAAAAAAAATATCCTCTATCCTTGAGCTTGGCACAGGTTCTGGGTGTATATCTGTGTCATTAGCAAAAGAGCTGTCTCATTGTCAGATTGTATCCACAGATATTTGCGCGAAAGCATTAGAAGTGGCAAATAAAAATGCGCAACATTATGGCGTGAATAATATCTCGTTCATAAAAAGTGATTGGTTTAATGAATTAGATAATCGGAAATTTGACTGCATAGTTTCTAACCCGCCTTATATTAGAGAAAATGATCCCTATCTGAATGAACTCACATTTGAACCATCTAAAGCCCTGATATCAGGAGATGACGGCTTGGAAGCAATAGAGATTATATCTTCTAATGCAGCGGAGTATTTGTCTCCCGGAGGAAAGATTTTCATTGAGCATGGAAATGATCAAGAGAAAGAAGTTCAGAAAATCTTTGAATTAAATAATTGGAGAGACATAATCTGTCTCAGAGACTTAGGTGGTTTACCTAGAATGACAACAGCAAAATTTTAAACTGAGAAGTAAAATAATTAAAAAACGAAGAGAGTAAAATCATGATCAAGATGACAACAACGAGTGGTGATATAACAATTGAATTATATGAAGATGAGGCTCCAATCTCTTCAGAAAACTTCATGGAATATGTTAAAGATGATTTTTTCAATGACACTATTTTTCATAGGGTCATTCCAAACTTTATGATTCAGGGCGGTGGGATGACAGAAGATATGATGAGTAAGCCAACCAGAGCGCCAATCAAAAACGAAGCAAAGAATGGCAAAAAGAATCTGAGAGGAACACTGGCAATGGCCAGAACAATGGAAATTGATAGTGCAACATCTCAGTTTTTTATAAATCTGGTGGATAATAATTTTTTAGATCATGGAGATCGCGATTTTGGATATGCAGTTTTTGGTGAAGTGATCGAAGGAATGGATGTCGTTGATAAGATAGCGGGCGTTTCCACAGGATCCAATCAAGGTCATCAGGATGTTCCAACTGACCCTATTTTTATAAAAGAAGTGATAATTGTTGACTGAATGAGCCAACCAAACAAAAGTCTGGGAAGAGAGGCTCGCCAAATATCGCTTCCACAAATTGGGATTGAAGGTCAAGAAAAACTAAATAATTCTGTTGTCGTAGTCATAGGCATGGGGGGCATAGGTTGTATTGCTGCAAGCTATCTTACAAGTTCGGGTGTTGGGAAAATATTCATCTGTGATTTTGATTCAATAGATAGGACAAACCTCGGAAGGCAAATTCTTTATACCGAAAAAGACATTGGAAAACAAAAAGTCTTTTGTGGAAGAGAGAAATTAATCGAGCTGAATCCAAAAGCGAATATCACTGCAATCAATAAAAGAATAACCCAGACGGAGTTATCGAAAATAAGAGGTATCGAGAACGCAGTATTTCTTGATTGCACAGACAATTTTAGTTCTCGTTTTGAAATTAATCGATTTGCAGTTGAAAACAATTCTTACCTAATAACGGGCTCATCGATTCGTTTTGAAGGTCAAATTTGTGTCTTTGGAAATGATTACAATCAATCTTCCTGTTATGAGTGTCTTTATTCGTTCGATGATGAATCACTGGATGATTGCTCTGGAGGAGGTGTATTGAACCCAATTCCTGGAATGATAGGATCATTGATGGCAATTGAGGCTATTAAAATCATAACTGGCAACGAGATTAATAATTCACTTAAAATCTATGATGGGCTATCTAGCGAATGGAAGTCAGTTAACATATTAAAAAACTTGGAATGCCATGCCTGCGGAAAAAATAACAATAACTTTTAGTTGGAGAAATTATGAAGAATAAGATTACATTGATAGATGGAGCCATGGGCACAGAAATCCGTGCAAGAGGATGCGAGGTTCCGTCTCATCACAGTTCAATATGGTCAGCTAAAGCATTAATGGACAATCCGGATGTTGTAAAGGAAATACATAAAGATTATATCCTTGCTGGAGCAGATATCATCGTAACAAATAACTACGCGGTCACACATAATTTACTCAAACGAGAGAACTTAGAGCATAAATTAAGCGACCTTACCTCACTCTCCATTGACATAGCTAAGTCAGCCAAAGAGGAGTCTGGAAGAGATATTAGGATTGCAGCATCTCTTCCGCCGCTTGACACAAGCTATCGTCCAGATTTGGTTGGAGACATTGAATCAATAAAAGAGAAGTACAGAGAAATAGTAAACATCGTTAAAAACCAAGTGGATCTGATCATTATCGAGACAATGTCATCATCTCTGGAAGCCACCGGTGCACTTGCTGCATGCGAAGATCTCGATAAAGAGGTTTGGCTTGGATATACACTTCAAGGAGTTAGGATGAATACACTGCCTAGTGGTGAGTATCTAATGGATGCGATAGACAAAATAAAGCACTTTAATATAGCGGCATATTTAATCAATTGTTCAAGTGGGAACATAACAACTGAAGGTATTAAATTATTGTCTAATGAGGTTGATTTGCCATTTGGGGGTTACGCAAACCCTGTGAATGTCACTGAAATAAAGGAGAATAAGGGCGAAGATGATAATGTTGAATATCTTCAAGAACTTCATCAGCAGGACATTGATGCTAACCAATATTGTGATGTAGTCGCAGAATGGATTAATGATGGTGCAACGATTGTTGGCAGCTGCTGTGGCACTTCGCCAGAGCATATCAAGAAGATCTATAATCTCATCAACGCATAATTTTCCTAGGCGCCAGCCCAAAAAGCTAAGGATTTTTCATTTACGACATGCTCACAATCTAGCATATTAATGATATTTTGATAGAACTTGTCGGCTTCAATATCTGAAACCAGTAATCTAATAGAACGGATGATTCTGGTGATCCTGAATTGATTATGGTTGTATCTAGACTGCCATGCTTTATTTCTCTTTAGGTAGCCGAGAAACCATGAAGCAGACTTTAACATTTTAGCCCTTATTATGAGATCAGCGCGAATTGCATTAATGAGTTCCTGATCATGTAAATAGAAATATTGTGAAGAGTTATTACTCTTAATCTCCAATGGAAAAACCAACGATATGAAATCATGTGTAAATTCTATTTGTTCATCATTAAAGCTCCATATGTCGCTGAGGTATCTCCCTTTAACGTCCTGTGTCTCACCTCTTAAAAAGCCCTGAAAGTCCATTGAATTGTTTTCAACCATCCATTGTCTCCTTGATTCGCCATCTGGAAATTTTTTTATTTAAGTTTATTCTTTAGTATCTCATTTACTTTCTGAGGATTAGCCTTACCCTTGGTTTCCTTCATAACTTGACCAACAAAATAACCCAATAATTGACTCTTTCCGCCCAAGTATTCTTTAACTTGTGATGGATTATTCTCAATGACCTTTTCAACAATATCTTCAATTTCACTGTCATCAGTAATTTGCACCAAACCTTTCTTCTCAATGATTTCTTCAGCACTGCCCTCGCCCTCCCACATGGCTTCAAATACTTCTTTAGCAATTTTTCCTGAGATGGTCTGGTCTGCAATTTTATTTAAAAGACCCGCTAAATCAGATGCTGATATTTTTGATTCTTCAATTTCCAAATCCGCTTTATTCAGGACCGCCATGTAATCACCAATGACCCAATTTGCAGTAATTTGAGAGTCAATATCAGTGTCTTTATCAACTTCCTCAAAAAAATCTGCTAATTGCTTGCTAGAAGTAAGAACTTCGGCATCTGCTGATTTGAGTTGATAGGATTTAACAAAACGATCCTTTTTGGCTGAGGGTAATTCTGGTAAAGACTCTCTAATTTCATTGATGTATTCTTCATCAATTATGACAGGCAGTAGATCGGGGTCAGGAAAGTATCGGTAATCATTGGCTTCCTCTTTACTTCGCATGGATCTGGTTTCATCTAAATTGGAATCATAGAGACGTGTCTCTTGAACTATCTCACCCCCATCTTCAATAATCTCGATCTGACGGATTATTTCATGTTGAATGGCTTTCTCTACAAATTTAAATGAATTTAGGTTTTTCAACTCAGTCCTAGTACCAAGCTCTTTTTGTGAAAAAGGCTTAACACTAACATTGGCATCACATCGAAAAGATCCTTCTTGCATATTGCCATCAGAAATACCTAAGTAACGCACAATGGAATGAACCTTTTTCATGTAAGCCACTGCTTCTTTTGCAGAACTGATGTCTGGTTCTGAGACGATCTCTAGGAGTGGTGTGCCCGCTCTATTAAGATCGATACCCGAAGCATTTTCAAATTCATCATGAATGGATTTTCCTGCATCCTCCTCAAGGTGAGCTCTGGTGATACCAATTATTTTTTCGTTACCACTGTCATCTAGAATGCTCATTTTCCCGCCTTTCACTATAGGCAGATCGAGCTGACTGATCTGATACCCTTTTGGTAAATCGGGGTAAAAATAGTTCTTTCTGGCGAAAATGGAGCGAGAAGCAATATCAGCATCTACGGCCAAACCAAAGCGAACTGCCATTTCAATCGCTTTTTCATTCAAGACTGGTAATGTTCCTGGATAACCCAAGTCAACCAGGCAAGCTTGTGTATTCGGTTCGCCACCGAATGCAGTTGATGCCCCAGAGAAAATCTTACTCTGCGCCGCTAACTGCGCATGTATCTCAAGACCAATCACAACTTCCCAATGATTGCTCACTTGAAATCCTCCGGTACTTGCTGATGCCAGTCTGTGATTTGTTGATATTGATGACCGCATTGCAATATGGATTCTTCTCCAAAATGCTTACCAATTAATTGCAAACCAATAGGCAAATTGTTTACAAACCCACAAGGTATTGACATTGCTGGCAATCCAGCCAAATTTGCACCTATGGTAAAAATATCATTTAGATACATTTCTATTGGATCGTCCATTTTTGCACCTAATGGAAATGCTGGGGACGGTGTTGTTGGCCCAGCAATTACATTCACTTTTTCAAATGCATTTTTAAAATCTTCACTAATCAGTTGTCTTACTTTCTGAGCTTTTAGATAGTAGGCATCATAATAACCAGCCGATAAAACATAGGTGCCGGTCATTATTCTTCTTTTCACTTCTGAACCGAATCCCTCACCTCTTGTTTTGCTATAGAAATCAGTCAAATCATTGAAATTTTCAGCTCGGTGACCAAAACGAATGCCATCGTATCTTGATAAATTAGATGAGCACTCAGCTGAGGCAACAACATAGTATGTTGGAACTGAAAGTCCAATATTTGGCATATCAATTTCTATGATTTCGGCACCCTCACTTTCAAGTACCTTAAGCGCCTCTCCCAAAACTTTTTTGTTGGTTTCATCTAGACCCTCTTCAAAATGCTGTTTTATGAGCCCAATTTTAATGCCTTTAATAGAATTATTAATTGAGGCAGTGTAATCGGGAACAGGCTCAGCTGAAGAGGTAGAATCGAACTCATCCAAACCGGCGACTTCAGTCAATAATAATGCAGCATCCTCAGACGATTTTGTGAAAAAACCACCTTGATCGAGACTGGAAGCAAAAGCAATCATACCGTATCGAGAAACACGTCCATAAGTTGGTTTTATTCCTGTTACTCCTGTAAGTGCTGCCGGCTGACGAATTGATCCCCCAGTATCAGTCCCAGTTGCCGCTGGAGCCAATCCTGCTGCTACAGCAGCTGCTGAGCCCCCTGAAGATCCTCCTGGAGATAAATCTAAATTCCAAGGATTTGAGACATTGCCATAGTGACTTGTCTCATTGGAGGATCCCATTGCAAACTCATCCATATTGGTTTTGCCAATCATAATAATACCGGCATCTTTTAATCTTTTGACCACAGTTGCATCATAAGGAGGGACAAAGTTGCTTAACATTTTTGATGCACATGTGGTTAAAATGCCATCTGTACAAAAGAGGTCTTTGTGAGCAAAAGGTAATCCAGTTAAAGATTTTGCTTTTCCCTTTGCAATATTTTCATCAGCCTCAACTGACTGGGAGATTGCCTGTTCTTCCGTGATTGTGATAAATGCATTCAGAGATTTGTTTGTCTCAGAAATTCGCTTTATAAAAGACTCGGTAATCTCTCTTGATGATAAGTTTTTGACAACCAAATTACTCTTCAATTGAGACAATGTCATCCTATGTATATCGGAAGTTGTCATTTCACTCAATAACCTTAGGAACTATATACATGCCTCGTTCTGTACTTTTCGTATTCTTCTGTATTTTGTCTCTGTTATTTTCTTCAATGACTTTATCGGCCCTTAACCTCTGAAATTGATTCAAAGGATGAGCCATTGGTTGAATTTCCTCTGTATCAATAGATTGCAGCTGATCGACAAAATCAATTATTTTCGTTAGTTTTTCTTCAACATCACTCATTTCACTCTCTTGAATATCCATTCTTGAAAGTAACGAGAGATATTTTATTTGGTCTTTGTTAATTGACAAGGAATGATACCTTCAGAATTAATTTAAGTATAAATTGCAATTAATTAATATATAATAACATATTATGTCTTGCTGAATGTTACGCTCATTTGGTAAATTATCTTGATTATAAAATTAATAGTGTGAATTTTTCCATGTTACAAAACATTTTAGGTTATTTTTCAACCGATTTGTCAATTGATTTAGGCACAGCTAATACTCTTATTTACTCCAGAGGTGATGGTGTTGTTCTTAATGAGCCTTCGGTTGTTGCTATTCGTGAAAATGTATCAAAAGGAAGAACGGTTGAGGCTGTTGGTGAAACCGCCAAACTCATGCTAGGAAGGACACCTGGAAACATTACTGCTATCAGGCCTCTTAAAGATGGAGTGATTGCAGACTTTACTATCACTGAAAAAATGCTTCAGCATTTCATTCAAAAAGTCCATGGATCAAAATACTTTAGACCCAGCCCTAGAGTGCTTATTTGTGTTCCATACGGATCAACTCAGGTTGAAAGAAGAGCTATTAGAGAGTCTGCAGAAAGTGCAGGTGCGGGTAAAGTTCACCTAATTCCTGAGCCAATGGCGGCTGCTATTGGTGCAGGTATGCCTGTTCATGAAGCAAGAGGATCAATGGTACTAGATATTGGTGGAGGAACATCCGAAGTGGCCGTTATATCACTGAATGGGATCGTATATGCTGCATCAGTCAGAATCGGTGGGGATCGTTTCGACGAGGCAATCATCAATTATGTAAGACGAAACTATGGGATATTGGTCGGAGAAGCCACAGCACAGAAGGTTAAGCATGATATCGGCTCCGCATTTCCAGGACAAAAAGTTAGAGAAATTTCAGTAAAAGGAAGAAACCTCTCAGAAGGAGTTCCAAGAAGTTTCACTTTAAATAGCAACGAAATTTTAGAAGCACTGCAAGAACCTCTTCAAGGAATCGTTGGGGCTGTTAAAGCAGCACTTGAACAAACACCGCCAGAGCTTGGTTCAGATGTTGCTGAAAGAGGAATTGTTCTCACTGGAGGCGGTGCAATGATGCGTTCACTTGACAAACTTATCCAAGAAGAGACGGGATTGCCTGTGCTTGTTGCTGATGAACCTCTTACATGTGTTGCAAGAGGCGGTGGCAGAGTTATCGAATTAATTGATGAGCATGGTCCCGCAATATTTGGATTAGAATAAGCTTCAATAACTAAAAAATGGTTGCAAAAAAAGACGATCATAGCCGCCCAAGAATCCCTGCATTAACATCTAAATTTCTATTCTTTGTAATCTTATCTGCATTTATGCTTATAAATGACCAAAGGAACGATTACCTTTCTATACTGAGAAATTCAATAGCCATTGCCATATACCCTCTCCAATCACTAGTAGAAACTCCAACAAGAATAAGTAACTGGATTGAAAAAAGAGTCATATCAAGAGAGATGCTTATTAAGGAAAACAAAAATCTCCAAGATCAAGAAAAGATTAATCTTATAACACTTCAAAGATATGCTTCTTTGGAGCAAGAAAATACTAGATTGAGAAGGATTTTAGATGCTGCGGATAGACTAAATCATGAGGTTGAAATAGCCAGAATTATTACTACAAATTCAAATCCATACAGACACACGATTACCATAAATAAGGGAATACAAGATGGTGTGTATCAGGGTCAAGTGTTATTAGATGCAGATGGTGTTCTAGGTCAAATCCTGCATTCAAATTTTCTAACATCAGAAGGTATCTTGATAAGCGATGCAGATCATGCAATACCAGTTCAGATAAATAGAAATGGACTCAGAACTATTGCTATGGGTAACGGATCTTTTACGAAGTTAAATGTCCCTTACATTCCAAATAATGCTGATATCGAAATAGGAGACCTCTTTGTAACCTCTGGTTTTGGTGGAAAGTTCCCATCTGGTTATCCTGTAGCGGAGGTTACGTCAATCATCAGCGATCCTGCAGAGCAATTTCTTACTGTATCAGCAAAACCAATAGCTCAGTTGAATCAAGTTCGCGAGTTGATGTTGCTTAGAACGGCCAACAATGAATAAAAACGAACAAATAAATAAAAATCAAAATCGGATCATTGCATTTTCCATTTTTGCTATTGCTATGATGCTTACAATAATTCCCTTTCCAGAATTTATTGTTCATTATATGCCGGATTGGGGTCTCATGGCTTTGATATTCCTGTCAATAAATCTTCCGAAAGAGTTTAATCTCAGTACCGCGTTTTTTGTTGGCTTAATTACAGACGTAATAAAAGGTGCTATTTTAGGTCAACATACACTTTCATCTCTGATAATTGTATTCGCCACAACCAAATACCACCTTCAACTAAGAAGTTTTACAAAGATACAACTATTGGCAAACATAATACTCTTATCCATTCTTTATCACTTTATTCTTTTCTGGGTAAATGGAGTTGCTGGTGTTTCTTCTTCACTGGAGAGTTATTGGGCGCCGATCATAGGAAATTTTATTGCTTGGCCAATCATAAATGAAATACTGAGCAAATATTTTATTTATAATACTCCCAAAAAAGAGGTTTAATTAGAACGAATGGCATCCAAACACATAAAAGACCATAGAAAGGAAAAAGAACTTTTTTTAAATAGAACCATAATTTCAATCTTCGTTGGGCTTTTATTGATCTCAGTCGTCTTTATCAGGTTGTATCAGTTGCAAGTTGTTGAAAATGAGTTTTTTGCCGAGAAGGCTCACGGAAATAGGATCAATATCAGGGCAACGCTTCCTCCAAGAGGAGTGATCTATGATCGTAATGGTAGGATACTAGCTGAAAACAAGACCGCCTTCCAGTTAGAACTCATTCCAGAACAAGTAAAAGATATTGATGATTCGTTAATGAGGCTCTCCAATCTAGGATTAATAGATAATGACAGTATAAATTCAATAAAAACGGAGATACGAAAAACACAACAATTTAAACCAGTTACGATACGTACATCCCTAACAGATAACGATATTGCAAAGTTTGCGGTCAATATGCCCAATTTTTCCGGAATCAACCTGCAACCAAGATTGATAAGAAATTATCCTTATAGTGAGGCAACCTCTCATGTGGTCGGTTATTTAGGTGCCTTAAGCAAGAGTGATCTGATCAAATTAAATAGATCCAGTTACGATCCAAATGAAAAGACAGGAAAAACTGGATCAGAGCTATTCAATGAAGATCATCTACATGGTGTTCCAGGTTTCAATCAATTTATAGCAAATGCAAGAGGAAGAGAAATTCCTATTAAAACAGATAGCATCTTCCTAGAAAAGAAGGCCCCTAAGCCGGGTTCAAACATCTATCTAACTATTGATCTGGAGCTTCAGAAATTGGCGACTGAGCTTCTAGGAGGAAGAAAGGGTGCGGTAGTAGCTATTGATCCAAATAATGGTGAAATACTGTCTCTTGTAAGCTCTCCAACTTTTAATCCAAATATCTTTTCGAATACACTGACTACGAATCAGTTCAATGAGCTTCAATCAAACGAAGATCAGCCTTTATTTAACAGAGCTGTTCTGGGAACTTATTCTCCAGGCTCGACTATAAAACCAATCCTTGGGCTAGCTGCACTTGAAATTGGAGCTACAAATTTAACTCGCCGTCACGTTTGCAAAGGTTTTTACTCCCTTCCAGGAAATTCGCATCGTTATAGGGACTGGCTGCATACTGGTCATGGATCAATCAATCTTCATGCTGCGATATCGCAGTCGTGCGATGTTTATTTTTATGAGATTTCCAATGAGATTGGGATAGACAGAATGCATCAGTATCTGGATGCTTTTGGATTGGGCCAAAAAACCAATGTTGAACTCACTGGTGAGAGAATTGGTCTGATTCCATCTACAAAATGGAAACAAAATATGTTCAGAAGAGATGAAGATAAGATATGGTATCCAGGGGAGACTGTCATTGCCTCCATCGGACAAGGATATATGCTAGCAACACCTCTTCAACTGGCAAACGCCACAGCCGCATTGGCAACAAGAGGTAAAAGATTTCAAGCTAAATTAATTTTGGCGACAGAAGATCCAGTAAATAAGGAAAAGAAATACAAAAATTCAACTCAGCTCAACGACATCGAGATAAGCAATCAAAAATATTGGGAAGAGATAGTTTCTGCTATGCATAATGTCATGCAGGGCAATGGGACTGCACAAAATGCTGGCCTCGATGCACCATATAGAATGGCTGGTAAGAGTGGTACTGTTCAAGTAATTTCAGTTGGTCAAGAGGAAGAATATGATGAGACACTTTTGGAAGAAAGGTTCCTCGACCATGCATTATTTGTGGCTTTTGCGCCTCTTGAGAATCCAAAAATTGCGGTCTCAGTTATTGTTGAGAATGGACAAAGTGGAAGTCGTGTCGCTGCTCCTGTCGCCAGAGCAATAATGGATAAATATTTAGGTTATTGATGGTCTAAAGACCGAATACGATGATTACTAAATCAAAAGAAATTAACCTATCTAATGATCGAAATATAAAATCATTTAAATTTGATGGATTTCTATTCTTTACAATTTCACTCACATGCCTAATGGGGGTATTCATACTTTATAGTGCAAGCAATGAAAGTACTGACGTTCTGATTCGACAGATATATAGGATTATTATTGCTTTTGTAGCTATGATTATTGTTGCTCAGATTCCTACAGAAATACTCAGAAAACTCTCACCTTGGGCCTATTTAGGCGGAATAATGCTACTGTCGCTTGTTCTTTGGCTTGGTGAATCAGGTCAAGGTGCACAGAGGTGGCTAAATATTGGAATCAGATTCCAACCTTCTGAGATAATGAAGCTTGGTGTTCCCATGATGGTTGCATGGTATCTTCACGAAAAAAGATTACCGCCCAATCTAAAAGAATTAATTTTTATTCTAACTGTCATCGCAATCCCAAGCTTTTTAATTGCGAAGCAACCTGATCTCGGGACCTCTATTCTCGTCATGGCGGCAGGTCTGCTTGTACTCTTTTTATCTGGAATCTCCTTTCGGTATATACTCTCGTTGGGACTTTTAGCAATTCCCAGTTCTTTTTTCTTATGGGAATTTATGAAAGATTATCAGCGACAGAGAGTCTTGACACTTCTCAATCCAGACAGCGATCCCTTGGGAGCGGGTTACAATATTATTCAGTCAAAAATAGCGATGGGATCTGGTGGTGTATTTGGCAAAGGATGGAAGAATGGTAGTCAAGTTCAGCTTGAATTTTTGCCAGAAAAAAATACTGACTTTATCTTTGCAGTTATTGGTGAAGAATTTGGACTGTTGGGTGTATTATCCATACTGTTTTTATATCTTTTAATTATAGGTAGAGGTCTGGTAATTGCTACCCAAGCTTCGGACTTATATGGAAGGCTCCTTGCAGGAAGCCTAAGCCTTACTTTCTTCTTTTATGTATTTGTGAACACAGCGATGGTAGTAGGTTTGATGCCAATAGTGGGAATACCACTGCCTTTGGTGAGTTATGGAGGGACATCCATGGTGACCTTAATGGTTGGATTCGGTATGCTTATGTCTATCAATTCAAATAGAAAACTAGTTGCAAAAAAATGAAAAAACTATACGTCATTATTTTTTTATCAATCATTATCTCTTCTGTATCTCATTCACATAATGTTGAAAGAGATAATATAAGAGTCTTCATTAACAATATGGTAAACAAACATGGATTTAAGGAAGAGTACCTTATTGATGTTCTAAAAAAAGCAGAATCAAAAGAAAGTATCCTTGAGGCCATCAGTCGACCTGCAGAACGAACTTTAACTTGGAATCAGTATAGAGATATATTCATCAAAAAAGAGAGAATTAATGCGGGTGTAGATTTTTGGGTTGACCACAAAGATATACTCAAAAAGATTAGCGATAAGACTGGTGTCGACATCGAGATAATGTTAGGAATTATCGGAGTTGAGACTTATTTTGGAAGAATTACTGGCGGATATCGAGTCATTGATGCGCTTTCCACCCTCGCATTCGATTACCCAAAACGTTCACCCTTTTTTACCCGAGAACTTGAATCTTTCTTGTTAATCGCAAGAGAAGAAGAGATGGACCCTTTTGACGCAACAGGTTCATATGCTGGTGCAATGGGTTCCCCGCAATTCATGCCAAGTAGCTATCGTGCTTATGCTATAGACTCAGATGGAGATGGAAAAAGAGATATATGGAACAACTGGGAAGACGTAATTGGAAGTGTTGCCAATTATTTAGTTGTACATGGATGGCAGAGAGGAAATCAGATTATCGTCCCAGCATTATTAGCTGAAGATTCTAAAGAAATTGAAATTAAAAACGGATTAAAAGCCACTGAATCAATTGAATTACTGCTTTCAAAAGGCGTAATTTTTAAAACAATTATGAATGGTGATCATCCTGCTGAGCTTCTTAAGCTAGAGCAAAAAAATTACAGTGATTACTGGGTAGCAATGCACAATTTTTTTGTCATTACCAAATACAACCACAGTATTATGTACGGTCTTGCTGTTCATCAATTGGGGCAAGATATTGCAGAGCAATTTAAAAAATCAAATGAATAAAACTTTAAAGAACTTATTTCTAGTCCTTTCATGTTTTCTATTAATTTCCTGCATTTCAAACTTTATGGGAGATGGAGCACCCAAAATTTTTAAAAAAAGTTTTTCGCGAGATGCTGTACCAAGGAGTGAGCCTCTGAGTGAATATGGAAATGGTGACGAGAGAGGATACTATGAGGTAAGAGGAAAGCGTTACAAAGTAATGCCTTCCTCCAGGGATTATTCAGAGACAGGAATTGCATCATGGTACGGAACAAAATTTCATGGGCGTCTTACCTCTAATCGGGAGATTTACAATATATATGCTATGACTGCAGCTCATAAATCACTGCCACTTCCAACATATGTAAAAGTAACAAACAAACAAAATAAGAAAACAGTTATCGTGAGGGTGAATGATAGAGGACCATTTGTTGATGATAGAATAATCGACTTGTCATATGCAGCGGCGTTAAAGCTTGATATGGTCAAGAGTGGCACTGCAAATGTTTTGGTTGAAGCTATTGATGATGACTCTTCACGCGCGACTAACATTGATATTAAAAATGAATCATATATTCAGGTGGGCGCATTCTCAGAGAGAGAAAATGCTTATGATTATTTAGATATCTTGAAAGAGAATAAATTCAGAAAAGCCCGAGTAAAAATGAAATACAGTTGGTTAAAACCGCTCTCGATATCTTACATAGTTCAGATTGGACCGATAGATACAGAAAAGGATTATGATAAAATCATCAATAATTTAAAAAAAATTGGTGTCTATCAAACTAAAATAATAAATGATTAAATCAACAAAATTTATAAAACTCTAAATTATTAAAAATCAAAGAAACAGGCTAATCCATATGCACAAGTTACAAAAAAATGCCCAAATCGTCTCATTCCTCCTTACGCTTGTCATGAGCATGAGGTTAGAAGCGCAAATTCTTACTATCCCTTCTCCACCGGTAATTGGAGCAAAAAGTTACCTAGTTATTGATGCAACTACAGATTTTGAGATAGCAGCACTGGATCCAGATTTAAAATTACCGCCAGCAAGCATAACAAAGCTGATGACTGCTTATGTCGTCTTTCAAGCTCTGAAGAGTGATCAAATCATGCTCAGCGATGAAATTACTGTTAGTGAGAAAGCATGGCGTGCTGAAGGGTCCAGAATGTTTATTGAAGTTGGTAAGAAAGTTTCTGTAGATGATCTATTGATGGGTATGATTGTCCAATCGGGGAATGATGCAAGTATTGCTTTGGCAGAACACATAGCCGGCAATGAAGATTTATTTGCAGACATTATGAATCAATATGCTTATCAACTAAATATGACAAATTCAAACTTCATGAATGCTTCTGGTTTACCTGACGAAAATCATTATTCTACTGCAAATGATCTAGCGATCCTCGCTAAAGCAATCATTAAAGAGTTTCCGGAATTTTATAAATTATATTCAACAAAAGAGTTTACTTTTAATAATATCAAGCAACCTAATCGCAA
>TARA_B100001057_G_scaffold332681_1_pt1 | contig 32053 bp, 25 predicted proteins | sample TARA_B100001057 | Tara Oceans TARA_B100001057 (sample SAMEA2621839) | marine metagenome | biome: marine biome (ENVO:00000447); feature: surface water layer (ENVO:00002042); material: "saline water (ENVO:00002010), including plankton (ENVO:xxxxxxxx)" | depth 5 m
GATTTTATCCGCAGCATCCTGAGCAGTATCATCCAATTCAAAACCCATACTCTGTGCAAATTCAAGTTTTCGTGCTTGAACAGCATCGTATGCAGCAGCAGATAAGGCATCGTTTACCGAATCAACTGCTTTCGCTTTTTCGTCACCAAAAATTTGATTGACGATCTGTTGTGCGATTTCGCTAGGCATAATAACTCCTACTGTATCTATTTAGTAACTTAGAACTCTCCTCTGCGTAAATCACCTGGATCTACCTGCGGAGGTTCTTCTCCTCCCTGTTCGGGAGGGGCAGCATTAGGATCCATAGCAGGATCCATTTCTGCTGCAGGATCAGCAATAACACCAGATTCCATCTCAGATTCAATCTGTTTGTCAATTTCTTTTTGCTCCTGTGCGGTTTGCTTAAGGACCTGTGTTCTGATATACTCCACGGAGAAGTATTTACCGACATAAGCATCCATTGAAGCAACTTGATTCATACGTTCATTGCGGATTTCAATTTCCTTCAATTCAGTGAAGTAATTGTCAGCAATGTAATCGTATTGGATATGTTCTTTCATATCCTCCCACTCTTCAAGTGTTACCACACCTTTTAGAATGAGTTGTGTTTTTAAGAGATCATGGAATAATTCTGAGAATCTCTTACGGAGACGTGCAATAAACTTTTGGAACTTAACTTCATCACGAGTGATTTCCGCTGCGCGACCAATGTTGAATGTAGTCTCTGTTTCTAATCTTGATGATGGAACGTTGAGTGCTTTGTATAACTTCTTCTGGAAGTACTTGACATCTTCAAGTTCTCCAAGATTCTGTCCACCTGGGAGTGTAGTGATTTCAGTTCCTCTACCGCCTTCCCTTCTGGGTAACCAGAAGTCTTCGAGCATAGACATGAACTTCTTATCATCTTTGATTTCTCCTGTGTTTGCATCATAAACCATCTTGTTACGATAGCGTCCCATAACTTCACGAAGGTATTGCTCCGCTTTGTTCTTAGGTAAGTTGCCAACATCAATATAGAAGATACGACGTTCTGGTGCTCTACTCAAACGGTAGATAACCAAAGAGTCTTCAATCATTCGCAGTTGGTTTACTGCTTTGATTGCTTTATGTAGGTGCGAAAGCACCATGTTCTTATTGAGATCCTGGATACCAGAATGGCAATAAGTGATTGAGTCAGGTGCAATCTTCATGCCCTGATTAGTAGAATTCCGTAAACCCTTAGGGTTGTAGAGATAGTAACTTGTTGATTGCTGTGTAAGTTGAGTATTAAGATCAACACCGCGAAGTTGGTCTGGATTCTTTGCTTCGTACTCAGTTACTTTGCGAATCTTACGAGGGTCAATATACCTAAGTTCTATAAGTCCGTCACTGGGAGTCTTGGGGTCAATCACCTTATGATAGAATAATCTACCGTCAACGTACCAACGACGGAAAATTTCATAAGAGCGATTATCAAAATCTAACAGACGAAGAATTTCTGAAAACTCTTCTCTGATTAACTTCTTAATCTTATCTGACTGCTTTAAGTTGCTTAATTCAACCTCAACAGGTACATCATCAAAGTTACCACAAATCGTCTCATTGACGACATCATCTACAGCACTATCCGCTTCTGGTTGAAGAACCATCTCTCTATAACGAGTGATTAGTTCATATTCATTACGAATAGTCCCATCAAAATCTACGGAATATCCGTAGTACCCGCCACCGACAATCGGTTGCGAGCCATCCATACTATCCTTCTGAACAAAAGAAGGTCCCTTAGGAACCTTCTTTGCTCTTTGGAGTGAAAATCCAAAAAGTTGAGACATTTTTTAAGATCATTAATGTTCCTGTCTTATTTAGGAACTTTCTAAAAGTTGTTTTTAATTGTCAGTTTTGAGTTCGCCTTTCGTTGGAGTCCAGTACTGTACTTGAAGTTCTACGGTAAACTCGGAGATGGCATCATTACTTCCGTAATCAAGATCGATAGCAGAAATATTAGTTGGGAAGCAATCGTAGAAACGATACTTAGCAATGGGTTTGTGCTTCTTCTCTGCAAGAGGGTTACCAGTGTTACCATCCGCATCGGTTGGAGCAAATCTATCAAACTGAGTGACATACATGTCTTTGAAGTAAGCAGTGTCATCAGAAGCGGAAGTAACGTTCTGAGTGTATGCTTGAATCTTTTCTGCCCATGACTCAAACGCATTACGGAGAACGAAATTACTATCGTTCATAACTGTAATAGTCCAAGGTTCAAAGGTTCTGTCTCCTGCAATCTTAAGAACACGACCTCTGTAAGGAACTTCAACAACACCTACCTGAGTTGCGGGTAAGTTTGCTGCCCTCACGGTAAACGCTCCAAGACTTGATGCTGCATCACCGCCAGTTACCCCAGTAGGAAAACTCACGTTGCATTGGAAAAGGTTAGGTCTGGAAAAGTCACCTCTGACTCTTGATTTAAAAGTTTGAATTCCTGCCATGATAGGTTAATATAAAACGCTTTGTCCTATTATTTAGAACAAAGCGTTTTTTCAGAGTTTTTTTATTTAGTTTTAACTTGCGACTTCGCTGAAGGAAACTCCAGTTCTAGTAGCAACGAAGGTTAGAGTAATGTAGTTGATAGTCCTTGTTGGTTTCACAAAGATTTCAGCGTTGAACTCTCCTCTATCTACTGCCTCAGGTGGGTTGTTGGATGCATCACACTTAACTAAGAAGTCAGTTACACCACGACGACCTTGTACATCTCTCAAGAATGGTTCAACAATGTTGAGGAAGAGTCCTCTTTGTTGCTCATCATTCTGTTCAAAGAGTTGTGACTTAGCAGCAGTAGCAATCACTCTTTCGATTACAAGGAACAGACGTCTAACATTGATTCTGTCGAAGGCAGAAGCGAATGCTTGTGCAGTCTTGTCTCCGAAGAGTACGATACCTTGACCAGGGAAAGAAACGATTGGGTTAACTCTTGCAGAGTAAAGTCTATCACGCTGAGTCTTGTTAGGAGTGAATGCAAGTTTGATTGCATTTCTAACTTGACCGCGAGCAAAACCTGCAGGTGAGAACCAAGGTTCAGAAGTTTCAGTAGTCTGTAAGCAAAGACCTGCAACGTCACCATTACAAGGGATGTAACGATATACGTCGTTGTACTTATCATAGATGTACTTGTAACCAGAATCAAACACCATGTAGTTACTTGAAGGTAACTGATCAAAGAAGTTGATAATGTTGTTAGTTTGTAATGCTGCGCTGCTAACACCAATCACGTTTCCTCTACGAGGAGAAACGAATAGCATGCAATCTCTACGCTCTTCAACGATACTTACAAGAGAAGCGATTTTAGCAATAGCACCTGCATCATCAGAACCAGAAGGACCTGCTAAGATGAAGTCGATTGTTTGTGACTCTGGGTCATCAACCAATCCATATGCAGTCGAAAGCTCAGATGAAGTAACAGTATATTCACCACCAGAAAGTGCATAGTCAGCACCGCTTCCGAGGCGATAGTAGAAAGTAGAGTTTTCATCCGTTCCAAGAGTAACGTCTCCTTGAGGATAGTTTGTAACACCTGCAGTTGAGCGAAGTACGTTGAAGTTTCTACTTGCTGATGCAAAACCCCAGTCACCTGCAGAGGCAGATGCGCCTACAGCAAATGTTCCAGTTTCATGTGAACCCCAGAAGATGTAAGCAGACTTTTGCTTAATGACTTCAACATAGTAGTTTGCTTCACCAAGAGAAGATCTACCATCAGATGCTTTAGAAACACCGATGAAACGCTCAAGAACTGCACCAGGTGTACCAGTGATTTTTCCGTCAACGTCAGTAACTAAGATGTGAATTTCATCTCTGAATGCTCCTTGAGCAGTTCCGAATGATGTAGTTCCAGGTCTAGGAGCAACATTCACCCACTTTTGGTTTGGAAGATACTCACGCTCATCATACTCAACTCTTACTGAACCGATTGAAACAGCAGTAGAGTTTGTATCAGAAATGCTGTCTGCTGCAGCAAAGTCAACACTTCCTTTGTCTTTTACGATATAAACACGTCTCTCAATACCACTAGATGAAATGATAGCAGTGTTAGAACCCTGAGTAATAGTTTGACCATCGGCAAGAATACCAGTGATACCACCAGAAGGAAGACCAATCTCAAGTTTCTTATTACCTGCATCCCATGCTAGAACAGTAACTGTTTGTGCAGAACCAGAAATACTAATAGTAGTTGTAGTACCAGGTACGAAGGTTCCAACAACAGTGTTTACTGTAAGAACAATGCTGTACTTAAATACTTTACCTGCAGCACCAGATGCTGCACTTAGTGCTTCGGTAGATACGAATTCATGATCGTTACCTGATCCAGGAGCAGGAACAACAGCAATTTGATCAGCACCTGCGTCTGTTACGAACACACCGATTGAGTTACCCTTTGCACCAGGAGTTCTTGCTGCCCAGTTCCAGTTGTTACTTGCTGATTCAAAACTAGTTTCGTAGTCTTGTAAATTCTTAATTTTAGGTGCAGTACCTGTGTTTACTGCGTTCTTTAAGTTGGTGCTATCAGCACGAATGGTTTTAAGAACACCACCATATGCTAGGAACTGTGCTGCAGTATACCAGTACTCAAAGTTATTGTCATTTGGTTCACCAAACTGTGATACCAGTTCTCTTTCAGAACCAATTTGAATTACTTCTTCAACAGGACCTAATTCAAAAGGTGCTGCTATCACACCGACATTCGCGGTAGATAAAGTTGAAATTGTTGTCAGATCTCTTTCCTGGACTACAACTCCAGGTGAGGATTGATTACTTGCCATTGTTTAAAACTCCTAGATTAGGTCCGTACGTCGGGTTGTCTAGGATTATTTATAAAAATGAAATGCTATCTATAGTCCCACATGTACGACTTGTCTCCATACTCCGCGACTTTCCAGACATCGCCCTGAGCGTCTGCAAAGTACTCATCATCCATACCATCAGAAACGAATCCAAAGGGTGACATATCCTGCTCGATTGCATCTCTTTGATCTGCATATATCCGCGCACGCACATCGTTGTCATGCATCTCTTTGAAGTATGGTTGCATTGCCATCCATGAGAATATAACCAAACACATTGCTAGGTCATCGTTACAACCATCTTCCGCTTGGAATGTAGAACCTTTTGCAATGAATGTAGTTAGTTCTGCAATAGTATCGTAGTCTGGAATGACTAGTTTATCTTCTTCGATTAATGCTTTAAGGTTTGAACATCCAACTTGCTTTGTGGCAGTTGACATCTTGATACCCAGTTGAGTCTTCTTACCAGAGAATCCTTGACCTAATTGTTGTCCTGCTCTACCACGCATGGATGCCATGAGTAAATTCTCATACTCCAGATCATATTGAATGATATCCGCAACCTGTCCACCAATATCATTCACCTCACATAGAATGTATGCGTTATTGTAATTCTTTGCCACGTCCACTACAATGTTCGGTAAGACGATGGGTTTTACTTCATTGTTCTTATATCTAGCAACTAATCTATATGGTAACTCTGACGTATCAAATACTGTAAATGCTGAGTAGTCATGTCCTACACCACGAGACACGTCTACAGTTAATATGTAATCATGTTCTGGTATAACCTGTTCAAACAGTGCAAGACCTCTATTCTCTTTGATAGGATCATGATATGCCATAGTCCTGAGTTTGCTAGGACTGATTAACGTATCAACAGAACCCAGGAACTCACATTCAAACTCAACTTTGAACTGTGCCTCTGATGTGTTCTTGATTGTTTGTTCTTTCCAGACCTCATCTCTGCCTGGAACTTGTGACCAATGCACTTCTGTTGGTAGATATTCATTCTGCCCACGTTCAGCATCATGCCACAGTTTGTAGAACATATTCATCCCGTGAGGGGTAGAAATGATAATAACCTTTGTGGACTTACCAGAAGAAATAGTAGGATAGACAGAACTGAAAAACTGGTCAGCAATATGATTCGGAACGAACGCGAATTCGTCCAGAAAAATAACGTTAAAGGACATACCGCGAACAGCAGAAGCACTAGTACTTGCAGCCAAAATCTTACTACCGTTCTCCAGTTCGAGGGATCCTTTGTTCCACCCCAGTATACCTTGTTGCAACCATTTAGGAAGATTCTCGTAAGATAACTGTAAGCGTCCCAACATCTCTCTTGCAGTTGCTGCTTTGTTTGCGAGGATTGCGACATTTACATTGTCATTGAATAGTACATACCATAGTAGATATGCTGTAACGATAGTAGATTTACCTGACTGTCTTGGTAACTTAGCAATATTAAATCTATTCTCATGGAACTTACTTACCATGTCTTCTTGGAAGTCATACATTTTAAATGGTATGACACCTTCATCAAGAGAAACGATTCTGATATACTTTCGGATAAAGTGAACAGGATCACCAGCGCACTTCAAATACTCAGCAATCTGTTTCTTCGTAAAGTTCGTAGAAACGTTTGCCTTTTTTAGATTAGGATTACCTAAGTAGATTTCCTGTTTAACTGCCATTAATCTCTGTCAACGTCTACATTCAACTGATGATATTGGTGTTCCAATAAACCTTTATAAAGAATGTCTCTCATTACAAACATTGCTTGCTGTTCCTCAGGATCACCCCCTGCCCAATTTTTTAATGATTTTTCCACACAACTGTGAAGTAACCTAAGGTCTTGATGATATAGTTTCAAATGGTAATCATGATCATCTAGTTCATCAAATTCTGGTTGATCGTCAATCATTGATTCTTTTTAGTAAAGTACTTGTTTATGACGTCTATCTGATCTTGGTATTTTGCGATTATATTTAATTCAGTTTCAATCGCTTCTGTAATATCTGAGTGTTCTCCGATACCTGCAGGATTGGTTAAATAAACCTCTACGTTTGCAACATGCTTTTGAATATCTCCATGTGCATGTGCAAGTAATGCTTTAATTAATTGCTCCCTCATAATTTTGGTTTGTCGAATAATACCTGATCTATATAGGTATTTGCCCAAGAGGTATCAAACCACTGGGATAATACTGCTCTTGTTTTAGTGTTCTTTCTTTGTTGATTTACATAATAAAGTTGATCATCATAACGTCTTAGTGTATCCAACCACTCCACGTCTTCCTGAGATTCTCTGACCATCTGAGTGTATATCTTTATGTATTCCCTAGTACACTCATAGAACTTGTCAATTTCGTTACCGTTTTTCAATCTTTGAAATTTACAGTACGGTGAAAAGACATCACCCCACTCTGGTAAATGCCTTGGTTCAAAGTTATATTGATTACTTACATCACGAATGTCATCGTACATGTAGTCTAATTGTTTATGAAAGGGAGAGATATCTACAATAGCAGCAGTGACATTACCATTTGCAACTACAATATCACATCCAAAAACAGGTAGATCGTATGAAGGATCTGGCCAAAAAACAGAGTGAAGTATCTCCACCTTAGGTGTGATTGCTCGTTCTAAATGTATGCGTCTCAATCCTTGACAAGTCCATAGACGATTGACTATAGTCACACCATCTTTATGGACCTCAGAGTAATCTGAAACAACTTCCTTACATTTAGGAAGACCAATAGTTGCTGCTTTGATTAGAAGATCAAGTTTATAGCATGGTCCCGTGCTGTCTTCTAATCTCTCTAAGTTCGTCAAAGTTTTTTTGTTTGGTACCACCATCGTATTCCCAGGCATAACCTTCATCAATCATTTGTTCATTTAGAGACATTTCTGCATCCCCAATATATAACCAACCTAGCAACCTACCATATTTACCGACACCACCTTTTAATTCTGTTCTGATTGAGAGTTCATCTTCTCCGCCTATTGCCCCCTCAAGTTTCTCTTTAAGCCAGTTAGTTGCGTCGATACCCAACTCTTTTTCTTCGAGGTCTCTTGTCCTTTTTTCAGGCGTATCAACTCCTGCAATTCTAACTCTTTCTTTCTTGTATAAGTCAAACCCAAGATCAATGGTGACGTCAATAGTATCACCGTCAAGAACACGATTGATCTCCGTTACTCTGAAGTTGTAACAACTCTTCCTGCTTGGGGGTATCATCGCTGCCATCTTCTAACTCCTTGAATGATAATCTTAGTATATAGACAATGTACCAAGTGATCATTACAAGAAGTATTACAAGCATAATAATTACACTCCAAACAGGATCACCAGCGTTTTCAAGTGGTTTTAATATCATCCTCTTTGATGCAATACTCTGCCATGTGACTGTTTTTAAAAGATGGGATGTCTTCCTTTGCTTGTTTTAAAGCATGGAAAGAATCTTCGGCATACTCACAAATTTCAAAATGATGTTGTTGGTTGTCATGCCAACCTACTGTGTAGTGATGCATAACTCTCCTTTCTTAAGTCGTATTATTTATTGGGGTTTATGGTCCTTCATACCATCATGGTTACCGTCTCCTGGCAAAGCACCAGTAGCGATATAAGTGACAGCATCAACCGATCCCTGCAGTCTCTGCAAGTCCTTTTCGATTTTGATATACTCATCAAACCACCCTTGCAATTCATCCTTTCTTGCAGTCAGTTGTTGGATACGTTTATCGAAACGTGCCAGTAACTGTTCTGGGTTTTCAGTTTCTTTAGGTCTGATTTTCATAGTAAAATAGTTTTATTTTAAAGTGTTGTATACGCTAGTGGGACTAGAGTAATCATGGCAGTTCCAATAATACCAAATAAAATTGCTGCTGAGACGACTGTATGTCTTTCCATAGTTTAGCATGTAATGGTGTAACTATGTATAATTGTAACAGAGTATTATTACTTAGTCAAGTTCTGATTTCCTGTCATGTTCTTGCATCAATCCTTCAATCATTCCACGACGAAATTCCCATGTCTGTCCGCTTGTAGAACCTTTGCATGGGTTGATGCATCTTTCGTCACCATAGTCATTGCACACTAGACCTGCTAGATCATGAGGGCATCCTTCTTTCCCAGTTGACCAATAGAGTTGTTCACCCATCCATTTGGCATTACACTTGGGACACTCTTTTGCACTGAAAGAGTCCATAATTTGATATGCGATGTTGTAGTATTATTTATCGTTTACAGCAGAATTGCCCCTATGAGCAAACCTTTAGCAAATGCTATACAAAGCATCTGATAATCTGTCAAGTTAAACTTGTTTTGTAATTTCTTTGCGAGATTCCTATCCCAGGAAACTACCTTGTCAAAGATCTTTTGAGTCTTGTCTGGTAATCCCATTAACAATTCCATGCTCGTAGTGACTTAGATAGTCTATCGTCGCCTGTATTATTAGATGGTTTCTGTCTCTTTCTCATACCTTTCATTCTTGCACAGAAGGATGCCCGTCTGGGATTTCCAACCTTCTTTGAAGGTGCTTTAAGGTCAGATCCTGGATTCTCTTTTTCATAAGACTTTCGTCCTTTTTCATTGAGTCCTCCTTCGGAGTTCTTTCCTGATTTTTTTGTCCATGCTGCTCCTTCTTCGACATTAGTTGTCTCCTCCTTTTTTACGCAGCGGTTGTATGTTTTTCCGAATAAGGTTTGGGATCCTTTCTTTTCATAACCTTTCCAACACTTTTTTGCTTCTTCAAAAGAGGTTTCTTCTCTATTGTATGCAGGAACTTTAGCACCTTTTACACCACGACGTGATTTGTGCTCTTCCCTACGCTTCTCAATAGTTTTACCTCGTTTACCCTCAGGGTCAAACATACCAGGTTCATCATGCCCAGGTCCACTTCTTCTATAATTTCTGATAGATGCTTTACCGTAATCGCTACGACCTTTATCTACCTTTGCTTCATTTTGCAGATTGTCTAAGTCATCTAATGCTTTACTAGACCAATACACTTCTGCTTCTTCATTCTTCGGGCGACAGTCGTTTACCAACTTTCCACCCTTCATCTTCATACCAACTTTTTTATGAGTATCCCAACATGCTTTCGCTTTTTCTGAAAACTGAGAGAAAGAAAGACTACCTTCATACTCTTCTTTCTTACTCTTGTTTCCCCAATTCTTTGCACCAACTTTTCGGCATTTGACAAGTGCACCGCTTGCATAAGCACTTGGCCAAACTGAATAACGAGACTTTACCTTTTTGTAACAGGCATCCTTTTCACCTTCCGTAATTTCTTTTTTTGAATTAAGATGTTTTTTAATACGGTCGGACTGACCTTTATGCATCTTGGATGCACCGTCAAGTTCTTTGGATAATTTTTTTAGGTTAAGTTCTTCTGTTTTCACGTTGATTGCTTTACCTTTACGATCAGGATTTGGATCTTTAGCATTCTTGCGACGGAATGCTGAGTCTTCCTCATCTTTATTTAGGTTACGTTTCATTTTACTTGAACCGCACTTTGGTTTTGTGGTCTGTCCAGGTTGTTTGGCACAGGGTTTTCCTGCATATTTGCCACCGAGTTGAACCCAACCAGGCTTGCCATCACTAGACCTACTCTTGCCAAACCAGTCACGGAGAGAATTATCACCGCTTTTGTTTTCAATGATCTTTTCATTATCCATAATGGTATGCAGGTTTGTTAGTTTTACCTAGTTTGCCTTTTCTGACCTTTGTGCCAGAAGTTTCTCCGAAACCACCAGGATTTTTACCTGGTTTTGCTTTACCCAAAGTCATAGACTTATCAGGTTTTTTGTTCTCAGTATCATGAAGTCTAGCAGGTTTACCTGCTTTCTTAGTGATTACTGATTCTTGACCATGCTTTCTACCGAGACGACGCATGACCTTGCCGAAACGTCTCTTAGACATTCCCTTTCCAGGACTTGTTTGGTATGAAACCTCACGCCCTGTACCTTCGCCTGATGAATACTTATATTCACCAACGCCTTTTTTGTATCCAATTCCTTTTTTCTTTAAATCTTTTTCAAGTCCTTTTCTACTTGCTCTGTTTTTCTTTTCGTCAGTTCCACGGTCAGCAGAAATATTGCCAGTCGTTTTAGACTGTGCTTTAGAAAGCATTCTTGTGGTAGGATTACCTTCAACTAGTTTGATAAAATCCTTGTAGTACATAACTTTTAGATTTTCTTTTTGTGCTATTTTATTTGCTGTTGCGTACATTACGCTTTTAGCATCATCACCGTAAAGACGTTTGAAACTTTTACCTTTACGTTTCATTGCCTTTACGATTTTTTCTGCTTTCTGGTTAACTGCGGGCATCTTAACCTCCGACTACTTGAACCTCTTCAACAACGATTGCACCAGAACCTGCAGTGATCTTAACTGCACGCTTAACTACTGCTTGCTTACCAGAGTATGCAAAAGTGTAATCAGCAGGTGCACTAGATGAATCAACATCAGTACTGATGCTATTAGGAGTTACAGCAGTAACTTTCTTACCCGCAGTTCCTGCAGATAGGAATTCCGAGTTGATTGCAGGTGATGTTCCATCATCTTCTACAGCGATGAAATCATCAACAGAGAATGGATGAGTATTTGTCATCTCACCAAGGTTAACTCCAAGTTGATAATCAGCAGTACTATCATCTACTGCTTTAGTAATTCTTGCTTGACCAGGTTTTGCTCCTGACTTAAGTAGAAGTGCTTCATTCTGTACCAGTGTGATAGCAGGTCCACCGTTGAATGATACAGTAGATGCTGCTGCTGTAGCAAGCACTCTATAGTATCCAGTTTGCACTACTTGATATTCAGTTGCAGATCCTGCAACAGCGTTCGTACTTAATACTTTTAATACAGGCATTGTCGTGTCGTGTTATTTCGTGTCCTTTTTATTTATCTCTTTTTGCTGCTTTAACATTTTCTGCAAATCAGCAGTGCTACCAACAAACATAGTGTTAGTAGTATTGTTTACAATCTTTGTTTCGTCAGCATCAAGTTCTTTCATCTTCTTTTGAAGATCGATCAACTTATCTGCTACATCTCCCACATTCTTGATGAGTTGCCCTGCCACCTCATAAGCACGAGGATGATCTGACGCTCGTGCCACATCAAGTATTCCATCAACTGCCTCCTGACCTTTCATGACCAGATTATGTAGTTGTGCTCTACTTACTTCGTAGTCTTGCTTAACATCTTGTGTGTCAGATTTCTTAAGAGTTGGTTTTACATTCTCAACATGTTTTTGCAATTCGGAGGGTTCTGCTCCGAACGTTTCATTCAAACCACCAAACGGATCTGCCATTAGTTTGCCTCATCATTACCACTTACGAAGTTTTTCTTCTTCATATCTGTAAACTCAGATTTCATTTCACCGAAACCAAAGTCATCATCACTATCTATAAGATCGTGATCTGCTTGATCTACCTTGAATACGTTAGCACCACTAGCATGTGCACCTGCAGTAGTTCCTTCATGTGCTCTAAGAACAGATAGACTTGTACCTGATACTTTAGTAACTCTCATCAACTCAGTGCCAATGTAGATATTCTCAGACTTAGCAATACCGCTTGCATCAGCAACAGCAATCAAGTTATCATTAGTATCGGCAGCAGCAGATAGAGTTGTAACAACGACTCCATCTCTGTCTTGAATAGACTGAGGTGTTGCCTGATAACGTACTTCTCTTGGTGCTTTGTTGACGTCTGTATTCGAGTAGTAATCGACGCTTGACTTCTTGATAACCTTGGACTCTGTAACAGGACCGTATAGGTATGTCTTTGCAGTAAAAGATAATGTATAGATGATTGCTCTACGTTGTGAGAAGTCTCCCTCGTAGGAATCTTCATACTCAATATTGTTTAGTACAATAGGGATATCTCTAATTTCACTCATCTCAGGCAGTAACTTAACTGCAAGATTATAATGAGGTTGGAATACTGGTAAGATTTGTTCTAAGATTTGCAAACCATCTTCTTGATTCTTGGAGATGATTGCCAACTCAAAACCAATATTATATGGCACAGGCATAAACACATTTTTGTTTTTTGTGTTTGAACTTGCGATTCTAATTTTCTGTGTAGGTGCTACTTTTCTAGAACTATCGTAATTAACACCAGTGATCTCAAACCCGATACGGGGTAGAGTAATTTGAACCCGTTTGTTTGTAGGGTCAGGTACTTGGTCTAGACGTGCCAAGAACTTATCTTTTGGACCATATGCCAAAGGCACCTTCATCACTTCATCTTGACGACGAAGTTCGATATTGTTGAATAAAGTTCCAAACGAAACAATAGTCTTTCTGAATATTTCGTGGTATGAGTAGTTTCCTAACATTAGATTGTTCCATCAGTTACAGATCCGACCGTTCCGAATGGATTTGTTTCGGTGAAGTCGATAATATCATTATCTAAAGTCTCAAAGTCATTATTCTGATCAAACTCTGAGTTAGTATTATTGATTGTATTATATGTAGCAGTTGTCCAAGATGCACTGCTAGTGCCTCCTGTGACCGTCTCAGGGACTGAGAACGTACCAGAACGATTGATAACAATAAGAGTCCTAGTAGAAGCATCAAACGATTTAACTTCAGCAGTAACATTAGATGTACCACCAGTTATAGTTTCACCTGCTGCAAATGTACCAGATCCTCCTGCTACCAAACCAACTGTGATTGCATTTGCAAAGGCAGTCTCGATAGCATCAAGTTCTGTGATACCAGTATTAATTTCCTCATCACTGAATTCAAAGAGTTCACACTGACATTCCCAAACATAACCTTTACCTAATTGATAGAAAGGTTTCTCTGCTTCTACAAATGTAATTGAGAACAAATGTTTGGTTACTGGGAACCAAATTAAATCCCCTTCGTTCGGTCGTCCTTCGACGTTAAGCGTTGTAGAGTCGTCAACATGCTCTTTAAATTTTTCACGGGAGAATATAAAAGTTGTCTTGTCTTCGATACGGACTCCAAATTTGCTAAGTAACTCACCTTGCCCTTCCCATCCTTCAACATTATTGACATATGCTCGGATAGGTTTCGCGCTCTCAAATTTTGAATCCGAGTCTTCTCCAAAGACTGTATCTTTGTTGACAATCGTTCTCGGAACGTAGTAAATATCTTGCCCATAAATTTCAATAGTTTCTACAATAAGATTTTCAATGAACTTTTGCTCTTGTGCAGAACCGTTAATGTTCAGTCTTGCATTGTTGCTATAGTCCGATTGTACATAATCCTGTGCGGGAGTGTTGGTGATTGCCATTACGGTTTACCCTACCAAGTCTAAAGGTGGAAGTTCATAAGTTGAACGAAGTGTGTCTTCAAGATCTTTCTTGAATTGACTAGCATCATCTAAAATTTGTCTACCATTTAAGGTAACACCGCCAAGCATTTGAATACCATCATACTTACTTAGGTTCCTTCCCCATTGCTGTTGAAATAATGCTTCGACATAATCTTTTAACCAATTATCATTAAACATACTTGTGAATGTAACTGGATCTTGTCTGAGACTGCATTCAACTAATAAGAAGTCACCTGCTGTCATGTCTCCCCAATCCATATCAAGATATAATCTACCTTGATGTTCATTAAATCTTACTCTACGATCTTTTTGTGAGTTAGTAACCCAGTCAAGAGTTTCAAGATACTGTGAAGTTAAGAAGTAATGTAGAATGTGTCCATGCGTCATAGCATAGATGTCATTCAAAAAGATCTGATACTTGATGTTAAAGATATTTCCAGGAACGATACTTGACGCACCGATCTGAGAATACACATGGTTTACACCTAAAGTTCCAGGTGGTAGATCAACATAATTGTTTTGTTCATACCATGCTGAAGAACCTGCTTGTGTATTTCCTTGTGCTGCAGTCTTGATAGCATCAGTAACCTCAATTTTCATAAAGGTTTTGTAACTACCATTGTAGTGATACTCTTGGTAGAAGTCGATTGCCTCTTCGATTAAATCATCTAGTTGCTCATCGGCAACGTTGATGTCAATCGTAGGGAATCCTAATCTACGAAGAGCATAGTTCTTTAGTTCTGTTTTACTTGCGGGTCTAGTAGCAGACATAACTTATTAACTGAATGAGGATATGGTCAAGGCGGTAACATCATTAGCACTGACGACTTCTCCTTTTTTGTAGAATCCGTCAACATTATCAAGTGTTACTGAGGTAGAACCGATAGCGGTTATAACTCCAGTAGTACCAGAGGTTGCTCCAGTAACTGTTGCTCCAACTTCCATGGTTGTGATGTCAGTAAGAGTTAGAGTTGCATTAGTTGCAACGGTAGCAATATTAACTGTTGCACCATTACCATGAATTGCTGTAACATCAAAGGTGAGAGCAGCACCGCCACCACCACCAAGTTGTGCATCAGCAACTGTGACAGTTTCATTGGCGATGAATCCACTACCATCATCTGTGACAGTAACAGAATCAACAGTTCCACCAGTACCAATTACAACAGTGAATGTTGCGTTAGCACCAGAGTTTTGAGTGGTATAATCAGATGCGCTTAAGGTGTAAGTAGCAGGAGTTCTTGCTGCGTCAGTCGCACCAAAGTTACCGACAGTCTTAATACCAGATGCGTTAGCATTAGCAATAGTTATGGTTTCACCTGCAGCAAAATCAGTTCCACCATTATTAACTGTTACGTTAGTGATGGCACCACCAGATGCTGTAATGTCAGCAGTCATAGAAGAACCAGATCCTCCAGTAACTGCGACTCCAGTTGCAGATGTGTAACCTGTTCCACCAGCTAATGTTGCTAAGTTTAATGTAAGAACCTTACCTGCATTGGCGTTAGTGATTGTAACTGTATCGGTGATCAGATAGTCACTACCACCTGCATTAACTGCAGCAGCAGTAATGTTTCCAGCAGCATCGACTGTAGTGTCAACAGTCAATCCAGTTGCACCAGATCCAGCACCAGAGGTTGCAACTCCAGTAGCAGCAGAGAATCCTCCACCACCACCGACGCTAACACCAGTGGTAACAACTGCACCAGGAGTAGGATCACCAGACAAGTTCAGAGTCAAAGTAGTGCTAGTTGCAAGATTATTTAACATTGCACTTAACTGTTCAAATGCATTGTCAAGTTTTGCTTGAACTCTTGCTTCTGTATAATATTGATTAGTTCCTTCTGAAAGGTTAGTAGTAGACTTACTGGATAGGTCTAAGTTTGCACCAGTCTGTAAGTTAACTCTCGCATCAGTACGAGCATTTGTATAGTAAAGGTTTGTACCCTCACTAAGATCACTAGTAGACTTAGCAGTAAGACTGAGGTTTGCACCAGTTGCAGCAGCAACACGGGCATCAGCACGGGCGTTAGTAAAGTAGAGGTTTGTACCTTCAGTAAGGTTTGCAGTAGTCTTAGCAGCAAGACGTGTATCAAAACGTGCATCAGTATAGAAGAGTTTAGTACCTTCAGTGATATTGCTAGTATTGATATCTGCTTGAGTGACAGAAAGTTCACCACTACCAGACAATTCGATACCTGTTCCGTAGGTAAAGTGTGTCCTTGACCGAGCAGCAGTGGTGAACAGGTTGCTTGATCCTTCAGTTACATTGTCTGTATCGATATCTGCTTGAGTTACAGTCAGTGTGTATGTATTCGCAGCATCGTTATATGCCTTAGTAATACCAGTTCCTGCTGTGATAAGAGCATTAACTCTATCATCAACTCTTTCGTCAGTGTAGTAGAGGTTAGATCCTTCAGTAATACTTCCTGTGTTAAACTCAGTAAAGTCAATCGCCAAGTCAGCAGAGGTAAGTTTAATACCTGTGCCATATGTGAAATGAGTTCTGGTTCTTGCAGCAGTAGTAAAGAGATTTGAAGATCCTTCAGTTACGTTATCTGTATTGATATCGGACTGAGTGACCGAGAGTGTATATGTATTATTTGTATCATCATAAACTTTAGTGATACCAGTGCTTGCAACGAACAGAGCATTGATTCTGTCATCAACTCTTTCGTTAGTGAAGTAAAGGTTAGATCCTTCAGTAAGATCACCAGTGTCATGATTTGAGATGTCAGATACCTGACCAGTTACATTACCTACTAAGGCAGCAGTAATAATGTTAGCAGCAAAGTCACCAGAACCGTCTCTAATTACTAGGTTGTTAGCAGAGTTACTACTCGCACTAGCAACGTTAATTGTAGTATTACCAGAAACACCATTAGCATTAGTAAGGGTAATTCCTGAGGAAGCGGTGACTTGGAGAGTTCTTTGGGCATAAGTTCCAGTTCCTGTACGAACGACATATCCTGTTCCAGACATGGCAGCAAGACCAGTGCTATCAGCATCAACAAACGTTGTGGTGATAGTAGGAGCAGAACTTCCATCTACAGATACAGAACCTTGAACAACACCTTCAAGGGTGAATGTTCTAGCAGTCTTCCAAGCGTCAGCAGTAGATGCGTTTCCTAAGAAACCTGCACCCGAACCTGTGCCAGAAGCAGCAGTAATTTGATTAGCAGCAAAGTCACCAGATGAGTCACGATTTACAACTGTAGAGACTGTTGCAGCAGTCGCAGTTGTCATACCATCTAGTAAGTCTGCGTTTAGATTATTAATTTTGTCAGTTGTAGGAATAACAAGAGCAGGACCAGATGATACCTGAGATATAATCTGACCATCAACAGTTGCAGTTCCATCAACATTTAAGTTATTATCAATGTCAACAGATGTACCTGCACCAGTAACATGGATAGAACCAATTCTTAATGCACCGTCAGTACCAGTGAATACCTCAGAGGAGTTACTTGCACTAGTTAAGAGTGTAAATTCTGAAGAGGATCTGTCAAAACCAAAGAAACCGAGTTTGGCAGAACCATCAAAGTAACGGAATTCAACACCACGATCTTTACCATCGTTAGATGCGGGTGCAGTGTCGCCACCAACAGTGATGATAGGATCATCGATTGTAGTGACAGTGCTGTTAATAGTAGAAGTCGTACCATTAACGGTAAGGTTTCCAGTAACAACAAGATCAGATTGTAATGCTGTATCGCCTACAACAGTTAGTTGACCTTGTGATACAACATCACCATTATCAGTATCAACTGTAAACTTATCTACACCAGAACCATTTTGAACTTTGAAGAACTTATTATCTGCTGTGACAGTAACATTATCGTGAGTTACCAAACCTCCAGAAATATCAGCACTACTATTAAGATCTAATGCACCAGTTAATTCAGTGCCACCATAAACTCTTAATCCCTCACCAACAGCAAGATTCTTAGCGATACCTGCACCACCACTGAGACGGAATGCACCATCAGCAGAATAAGATCCAGAAAGAGTTTGTTGAGTATTTCTAGTAATCGTAGTGACGTTAGAAATACCAACAGTATTATTGATTTGAGTAGCACCACCAATCGTTGTTTGACCTGCAATGATAGTATTACCATTGTCACTATCAACAGTAAACTTGTCTACTCCAGAACCATTCTGGACTGCAAACTCTTCGTTAGCAGCGTTGAGGATAATTGAATCATTAATAGTTGTCTGACCTTGAACAACCAGAGTACCATCAGTTGCAATGTTACCTGTGGAAGAGGCAACAGTCATCTTATCAGTTGTACCAGATCTAACAGCAAAGTTAGCGTCAACGTCTAAGGTGCCGTTAATCTCAGTATTGTTAGCAACAGTCAGTGTACCACCAAGAGTTGTATTACTATCTACATTAAGTGTAGAGTTCAACTCAGTGTGACCATCAGCAGTCAGTGTGCCTTCAATATTAGTATTACCAGTTACATTATCAACAAAGAACTTATCAGTCGTTCCATTTCTGACTGCAAAGTCTGCGTCAACATCGAGAGTGCCATTGAAGTTGACATTATCTTCAACAAGTAATGTACCTTGAATAGTTGTGTTACCAGTTGCACCAATAACAGTGAACTTCTCAGTATCACCACTATTGAGTTTACCAACAGCAAACCTTTCGTTAGATCCAGTAGCACCAACGTACAAGGACTTCATAATACCTGCACCACCATGTGCCTTTAAGGTAGAGAAGTTATGAGATGCATAAGATGGAGACGCTTGATAACTGTCACCAAAACGACCTCTGTATCTAACTCTCAACCAGTTCAATCTAGATTCAGTTTCTGTTGCACTATCCTTAATCTCAAGAGGACCGTTAACGTGTAACGTACCCTCAATCAGAGCAGAACCTGCAACGTATGCACCACCGTCAACTCTTAATGAACCATAATCACTTGATTGAATCTCCCAAGCACCAGTGGATCCATTCTTAGCAGTAGTAATATCGTTTGTGCTTTCGGAGTGAATATTACCTGCGATTGCAACGTCACCGTTTGCATCAATATTATTAGAGAAGGTTGCAATGCTTGTAACACCCAATGTACCTGCAATAGTTGTGTTACCAGAAGCAGCAACAACATTGAACTTGTTAGTATTAACGTTGAAGTTACCAGTTACATCTAAGATACCTGCAAGAGAACCATTACCAGTTGTAGATTGGAACTCAACTTTAGTAGTTCCAGATCCATTGTTTAATTGTAATGTCTTAGAAGCACCCTGTAAGACAACGTTGTCATCAAAACGAGAGGTACTATGAACACGCAATGTGGTATCGACATCTAACAGACCACCAATATTAACATCCTGACCAATACCTGCACCACCTGCAACTACCAGATCACCAGTAGTATTAGAGGTAGAGTTTGTGCTTGTAGTAAGTTTTAAGTTACCACCGATTATACCACTCGCTGTCCCGCTAAAGACCTCTGAGGTATTAGTGGCGTTGTGGAGGAATGAGAATCCTCCGACGTGTCCTCCAAGATCTGTGTACGAATCATCGTAACCAAAGAATCCCAATCTCGCCTCAGAGTCGAAATATCTGAACTCAACTCCACGATCTTTATTGTCATCACTAGCAGGAGCAGTGTCACCACCAAGAGTAATGATGGGATCATCAACTGTCGTAACCGTTGAATTAACTGTTGTAGTTGTTCCATCTACTTGTAAGTCTCCATGAACTCTGACTAATCCTGTAATTGCTCTATCGTCACCTGGATCTAGGTGCATAGTAGCATTAGAAGTTGCAATATAATTATCTTGGAATCTTGAATCTTCAACATGTACTTTACCAGTAGCAGCAGATGCATCGATGTCAACAACATCTTCTGCAGTAATAGTTAATGTACTTGTACCAGATCCTGCATTAGTAGAAGCAATAGTTAAGTTTCTAGCAGAAGCAGTATTCTGTGTCAGTTCAATATTAAAGTCGCCATTACCAGTCTTGTCAATCTGTTGAGCAGTGGCACCATCAAGAAGAATATCAGGATCAGATATAACGGTACGGACATTGATATCAACTTCGCCAGCTCCGCTGTCCCCCGTATTATTTGCGCCAAACAGTAGGTTACCACTAGTGTCATTAACCTTAACATAATTTAGATAGTTGAATCCTCTGTAACCAGATGTTGCTGTGAGTTCTTGATCGAGTTCAAAAGTTTCTAATGTATTGCCATCAGCAAAACCAACTCTGTTATTCTGTAATTGATTATTATCTACACCTTGAGCAGAAATTGTAACATGTCCGTTGTTGTCAACGTCAAAGTCTTCTTGTGCAAAGGATGCAAGACCCTTTTGCTCTGTTGCCTCGGCAGCGAGATATCTCCACCCACCAGAGTCTCCAGAAGCATGAGTAGGAGCACCTTGCCCTGCAGCAATACCAGTGATTGCTTGGTATACCTTAGAGGCATTCTGAATAATATCATATCTAACGTAAGTAGTACCTGCAGCATAGTTAGAGTACTTACTACCCTCTGTTGCAGTAGCGATAGGTACATTTGTAGCACTTGTTAGACGACCTCTGTCATCAACCGTAAATTTCGTAGCGTTTACAGTCTGAGTACCAAAGGGTTCTCCACTTCCACCTGCTCCAGATACAGATGTCAGGGATTCCGTATTATAATTACCTGCTGTTACAGGAGTCGCAATAATATCGATTGTTGGGTTTCCACTAATACCACCACCATTGGTAATAGCAATTCTACCTGCAGTACCTGCAATAGTTCTGGTTTGCATATTACCACCAGAAGTTCTAGAAATTAAACCAGTGGTAGTAAGACCTGCAATAGAAACAAGGTCTAAGTCATATGGTTGAGCAGATGAACCTTCAACGGTTCCGTTTAAATTATAATCTGCAAGAGTTGTTGGGGATGAAGCATTTGTAATTCTACCTTTTGCGTCTACAGTTACTTTTGTATAAGTTCCTGTAGCAGTATCAGTACCATCATAATGTGGTAATGTAGAGATAAGACTGATAGAAGAAGTTAAGTTAAGGTTTTGTGAACCGTCAAATACACCAGATGCTTGTACGTCACCAGAGAGTTGAATTTGTCTAGTTGAAGCAAGACGTGCAGCAGTAGAAGAGTTACCAATAAGAGTTGCAGTTACCGTACCTGCAGCGAAGTTACCATCAGCATCACGCTGAACAAGAGTGTTTGCAGTATTAGACGTCGATTCGACAGGTCGTTCGTACCGCAAAGTATTCCATGCAGTAACACCATCACCAATCTTAAATCGACCAGTGTCTAGTTCAATGCCAAGTTCACCTTGAGCAAGGGTTGGGTTTGAGTTTGCCCATTCCTGAGCACCCCCTCTTCTTAACTGAATTCTATTTGCCATTTTGTTAGGACAACTCTATACGGTTTATGCTTCCAAGTTATTTATGCTAGTAAAAAGGGGTTCTTTATGAACCCCCTATAATTACTCTTCAGTTTCTTCGTCGGGAGGATGTGACATTGTTTCGGGTTCACCCCCTGCACCGTAGTATTCTAGGGTTTCGATTGCCCCTTGAAGTTTCAGTGCTTGGACTTCATTCTGTTTAATTTTAGCAGAGAGTTCTTGGTTCTCTTTAATGAATCCTGCATATTGTTCTTTGAACTGCTTAAGCATCTCCTCTTGAGACACTTTTTCAACAGGTGCTGATGTGGTCATAATTTAATCAGATTTTTGGACTAACGTTAGTAAAAGTGATTTGATCTCACTCATGTCTGATTTTAACTCAGAAACTTCATTTTGTAAAGTAGTAAAATCTTCTTTTGTTCTTTTGCTTGCTGAATGTGCGATCATATACTTTTGATAAGTATCTTCATCGGCACAGTTAAAGGATCCCGATTGGGAATCCCTAAACCAATTTTCTTGTCCTTTTACGGGTTGATACATTATACAGCAAGGGCGATTGCTCGCAAGTCTTGAAGGATCGGAGTTAAAGACTGGTTCGGTGATGTGAATATAACCTTGATTTGATATTGATCAAAATTCAAACCAGATACTTCATATTCATACTCTTTGAATATAGTCTTCTCTGTAGTAGGAGGCACATTTGCACCCGCATCAGGGAAGAACTCAAATCCAAATGTTTCGATTGGATCGGTAGAACCAGTTGGACGTACTCTATATAGGACCTTAATGAAAGTGTTTGCAGGACGGTATCCTGTGAACAGAACTTTAATAGCACCAGATGGATTAACAAGATTAGCAGAGCGAGTAATGTACACTGCATCATGTGAATCACCAACACTTAACTTGGCAGTATTAGGATTAGAAGGATTATTAATCCTATTCATAACAGTAGTCATTGACATTCTGTCTGTATCAATTAGAGGTGATACGTTTCCTTTATTACTTGTAAGTGATAGGTCCAATCTAAAGGACTTAGCACCCGAAAGTTCACTAGATTCATTAATACTAGAGCAAATTAACTGAGGAGCAGATAATACATTATCCTCACTTAAGATGATATCGGAGAATACGCCATCGTTAGAGAACGATTCTTGTAATCTAGTGCTACCATCATTGATTGATGTACCACTAATACCATTGATTCTAGCAGTAATACCTGTCTCAGGTAACAACATTCTCTCAACCTGTGGTACCAAGATGTCATATTGAACATTTTGAGTTGCAACTGCACCGAAACCGCCAGATCTAATACCAAGTCTAGCAATAGAACTAGTAGCAATTTCGTAAGTATCAAGGGTTGGATTGAGAATACCATTATGTGTCTTGTTAATTTCAATCAGAGGAATACTATCAAGGTTATAACACTCAACTACAGACTCATCAATGTGAGATACTGCAGTTGTTCCATCAAGTCCTCTTTCACTTAAGGTGATAGTTTGGAAATCACCTGAGATAGCAGTGTAAGAAACAATCTCAGTTCCTGCATCACTAATAATTCTTGCATAACCCTTAACCGTACCACTGATAGTAGCACCATTAATAGTTGTATGGAATGCAGAAGCATCATTAACATTCAGAGATGTATCAGATGCTGAGATAGCAGCAGTTAAGTAAGTTGGGGATACTTCGGATTTGATTCCAGAAATAATAACATTGTTTGCAGAACTATGCATACAGTGATTGCTATGTGCAATACGAACCTTTCTCTGAGAAGTAGAATAAGTTGGAGTTGCAGTAGGATATCCATCACTAACTGCTGATGTTTCAATAGCATCTCCAGAATAAGTTACGGATGAAACATTTGCAGTAACAGAAGATGTTCCACCAGTGATAGTTTCAGCAGGAGATGTTACAAAATCAGTAGAGACATAACTCAATGTCAATGTGTTAGTTCCTGCGTTCCAAGTTACAATTTCAGCAGTAGGAGCAGTAGCAGAGTTACCAGTGACTGTTTCGCCAACTGTAAAGTCACCAGATGCACTAGTCACAACCATTGTTGCAGTAGTCTTAGATGATACAATTCTGTTTGAGATTACACCACCAGTATTAGATCCTGCAGCAAATGTTCCAGTAATATCTTTAACCGTTAGGATAACTCCACTAGTAGTTACAGTTCTCTTGGCAATAGTACCTTGAGCAAGAGTAGTCTTCTGATAAATTCTAGCACCAACAGTGTATGGGAGTGTAGTAGAGTTAAGAATAAGATCAATCTCAGGAATGAATGTCTGAACTGGATCTGCTTGTAAGTTCAACTTACCACCATTACCAATATCAAGAGGAGCATTATTTAATGTCACGGTAGACAACCCAGAGGTATCAAACTCTGCTCTATTGACTTTAAACTTCAAGTCTTCATACTGGTCAGCAGTCCATGTAGATGCGTTCTGTGATTTAAACAGCACACCCGCATATGGTTGCTCAGAGATAGTTCTGTCACCAGTAATATCAATCTCACCCATTCTGGAAATCCAGATCTGATATTCATTAGAGTCAGAAAGAAGAACAAAACAATGTTCAATCGACTGTGGAATATAAACGGGTGCTTTGAATGTAAACTTAGTTGCAACAGCAGCAGTTTCAGATAACTGAATCTGAGATGGTTCTAAAGTTATATCAGAGAAAGGTAGGATACTTGTAGTAGGATATCCATTTTCCATGGTTCTAACCTGCATGGATACAGGAATGTTTGTATCTTTCTTAAAGAAGTATACTTCGACAGATGTCAAGAACACACCACCTTCTTCATCAGAAATAAATGACTGGGCAAGAGGGTCATACCAACCAACCTGTCTAGTCTCAGTTCTGATTGTATTGAAGTTTCTAGTCTGGTTAACAGTGTCACGAACAACTTCAGCATTTCTAACAGCAAGAACGTTCTCACGAACTCTGTTCAATGTACCACTTGCTTCGTATTCTGCTTCAGCAGAAGATGCAACTGCACCTGCAAGACGTGAATCAGTATCAGAAGTAGAAAGTCTGATAGTTCTAGTACCTGTTGCCCAACGGGGGTTAGTATCAACAGAAGCAGGAGGAATGAAGAATGATGCTTGCATCTTACCGAAACGGTCTGAAACAAGACGACGATCTTTAACAACTGCTCTAGCACCAGAATCAGCAACTAACACTTCACCAACTTGAATATTACCATAGAACTGACCAACAGCATTAGATGCTAATGCATCAGTATCAATGTTTAAGTATGCAGTAGTAGAAGCATATGATGTTGCCATCGCTGTATCATCATATGGATTGTTTACATATAAATCATCAGGGTTTGCAACTTTCAATACACAACCACTATTCTGTCCTCTTACCGTTTCACCAGGAATGAAAGGTGTAGAGTTTGTACGGGCATCAGTAGAAGGGTTCTTGATAAGTTCAACCAACTTAGGAGTGAAATAATCAGATACTTTCTTACCATCGAAGAAGGAATAGAAACGAGTTCTGGGTTTCAGTCTTTCAACATTAACCTTAACGTTTCTAGATCTAATCCAAGGAATAGCAGTAGAAGAAACAACACTATCACCAAGAGATTGTCTGTCAATTCTAGGAATAACTCTGGAACGAATACCAGATCTAGTTTGTCTAACAGTAGTAAGTAGAGTTTCTGTTCTATTAATACGTCTCATACCACGACCACCCCATACACCAGGACTAGGTGATCTACCACGGTCCATCTCTAACCAGAAGGAGTTTCTAGTAACTCTAGATCCAATAGTTCTACTTGTAGCCCATTGATCTCTCCATGCGTTCCATTGAATAGGAGCAAAACCATTCTGGTCAACTCTAAGTTCAGAAGATACTGCTTCAAAATCACCTTCAATCTGTGTAACTCTTTGAGGTAATCTTTGAGTTTCCAACCAGTCATCAGATGCAGGAGTTAGATCGACACGTCCAATATATGTAAATACGTTGAATGGGTTGATGTTCTCAACTCTAGAAGCATATGGTTGGTTGATGATAGTCAACTCAGCATATGGAAGAGTGATAATTGGTCCTGTCTTCTGATAATTTGAAGATAATGTTGTATTGACTTGTAAAGGAACGTTAGTTGTATAATGAGAAGAATGTAATTCGCCAGATGCAAAGTCTAATGCAGAAGCAAAGTCTTCATGTGAAGTTTCGGACTTACTATGATCAGAGAAATCATCAACAATAAATCCATTCTTAAGTCTATCCTTACCATCAGAATCAATAATTTTAGTATTGAATGTATCAGACTCAAGCATGTTGAGTGAAGTATAGTATTCAACTTGATCTAACCTACGTTCAATACCACCGATATCACGCATGGTGTAACGTCTGTTATCTGATCTAGTGATAACAATATCAGTCTCAGGGTCAAAACCATATGGTTTATGAGACATGGTTGCTAGAAGCATACCATCTTTAAGATCATCAGGTTCCTTAGGTAACTCAGAAGATTTACCTTTAATGAGTTGGAATTCACCCGCAGGTGTTAAGAATGCTTTATCAATTCTAGGTAAGAACCAGTCAAAATCACAACGGAAATCACTTTGAATCTTAGGAACATCAAAGACAGTAGCATTCGGAGATCCAGATACATTAAACACTCTTGACTTAAAGTCAAACGTTGAGCAGTTAACAAAGGCAGGAGATGCAACTGTACCAGTACCACTATAAAGATTCTTACAACCAGGTCTAAAGTCTAAGAAATCTGCAAGATATGTTGTGTTAAAGAATGGAATATCGGTATATGCTGTATCAAGATATGATTGACCACCGAAGTAATCACCAGTTGCAGAATGTGTATAGAAATCAACCACCATCAGAACTTTTCTGATAGGAGTTGCTACACCCTTCTTACGAGTGACCTTAGATATATCGTAAATGAAACCAGTCTGATTTACTTCTAAGAAATAATTATCAGTGATAACTTTAGATCCTGCGATAACAGATCCGACACTATCGTTAATGATTGCACTAATAGCAGTTCCATTACTGTCGAAACCATCAATGGTTTCACCTGACTGTAATTGACCACTAATATAAACAAGACTTAGTTTTAGAGTTCCAGAACTAAATGCAACTACCTTTGCTCTTGATTTAGAAGTTCTACCTGTTACAATAGTACCTGTAGCAAAGAAAGTAGGTTCAACCAGAGTTACAGAAGGAAGAATAGGATCATTGTCATCATTAGACTCATATACAGCGTGTAATCTGTAACAGTCTACAAGACCAACAGAAAGATCTCTATCTTGAATTCTAGTACCATAGAGGTTAGAATAAACTAAATTATAATTTTGCTTATCAAGATTTTCTACTGTCTTATTAACTTTAAGAACAAACATCTGCTGACCAGATTTTGTTTTTCTCTGAGTCACGTTCTTCGAGATAGTTGCAGTAACTTTAATCGAAGTAATGCTAGTTAAGTTATCAATCTGGATAGTTGTTCTATCAGAAGAGGTGAACGTGGTATAACCAACAGCACCAGAACTGGTAGTATTGATAGTGATCTGATCACCAACAGCGTGAGTGCTGTTTGAACCCGCAAGTACGGTGAAGGTATAGTTTGCATCGGAAATTGCTTGGAACTGTTCATTCTCAGGGAGAGTAATAGAAATAGAGTTAGAAGCAACAGTCTGTGCGTCAAAAGTTCTTCTAACGATCATAGATTCGTCAGAAATACTCTTGATATACTTCTTAGGCATCTCACTTAAGAGATTTGCATTCTCAATGTTATTCAACTTAGAACGCTGTCTAAGCAATGCGGTATAAGTTCCTGCAGAAGGAGCAGCACCACCAGGACCAGGAGTTACATTAACTGTCTGTGCAGCATAATCAAAGATTGTGGAAACTTGAGAACCAGTTAGTGAAGTTGGATTAATTTTATCTACTTCAACATATTGAGTTCCATTAAAGAAGATTCTATCACCAGGTTTTAAATCTAAAGCAAAGTTTGATTGTGAACCAGTAATCTTTTCAGAACCACCTGATGCATCATAAGTGAATGTACTACCTTGAATAACTTGAATGTCAGTTAAGATAATGTCAGAAGTAAATTCTGTAGCATTTGTACTTTCATCTCTAGAAACAATCTGTCTAGTATCAGAGAATGAATAACCATGAACAACTTCGATAGTATCAACATTCAAATTATCAACGGTAATCATTTCACCAACAGTGAAAGAACCTTCAACTTGATAACATTTAATATGATCACTTCCACTAATTGCATCTACAAGATATGCTCTTGCACCAGAATTTGCACCAACAAGAAGAGAACCCGCTGAAATATTAACAGAGGATGCTAATTCCAGAATAGTAAACATCTGAATGTCAAACAAATTGACATTGTAAGTATCATCGGCATCTCCAAAGGTTGTATTATCACCATCAGAAGTATGCTCAATCGCAGCAAGTCTTGCAAAACCAATAACGTTACCTGATTGCTGTCCTGGAGTTGCTGTATAAGTATCTCTTAATTCAATAGTTTGATATGCATTGGCAAGAGATGAACCTGTAGCATTAGGGAAACCATGAATATTATTAACAATAACATTATTACCCATCTCAAATGGAATAATAGTATTCTGTGCTGAGTTAGTCTCTCTTGGTTTTTCTAAGTCAACGTATGTTGGAGATAAAGTCTTAACTCTATACCCTCTAACATATGCAGTTCCTGGACCAAACTCGATAGAATATAATCTTTCTGCAGCAACATTACCTTGAGCAGTTGTAGATCCAGTTTCATATACACCGTTGTTAAAACCATCATCAAGATTTTCTCTAGCAGTGATCTTGAAATCTTTAACAACATAGTCACCAGATTCCTCAAAGGTTCTGGTTGCCATAGATCTTTCTAATTCATCATATGCACTTCTATCAACAAGTTTCTCAACTTTACTATTATTGATTCTTAATAGTTCTAAGAAATCTTTATCAGCATCATCAGTTAGAAGTTTCTTGACTAACTTTGTGGTGATTCTAAATCTATGAGAACCAGGAGCAGCATAGTTACTTGTTCCAGCAGCGTTATCATTGAGACTAAGGTCGTCCTCTGGAGTAATAATGGATTCTTGAATATCAAGTCCGATACGATAGGAGGGGTTACTTCCATACTGATCTAATAGTAAGTATTGGTATTGTACATCAACAAAGAATCCTCTGATGAAGTATACACCATCTTGAATATATGCTACCGAACCTTGTTGTAATGCAGCAGTAGGAAGTAATTGAGCGAAGGGAGAACCAACCTCAATCAAAGTTGTACCAAACGTAATCTCAGTATCAGTGATTAACTGTTCATTGTTTGAAAATGTCTGTTGAGTATTTTGTGTTCCACCAGATTCAATATATTTAATGTAGAGTGTAATATAACCTTTCGATGAATCTGCCGAAGATATACTGAATAATACTTTTGCTTTTACACCAGAAGTAAGACCCTCAATGATCTTTCCATTCAGTTGAGTTCTATACAACTCAACATCAGCACCCAAGAATGATTCTTGTAACTGAATAGCGTCTACGTTTAGATCATAACCAACTTGACCAGGGATAACCATGGATCCATCTTTGAACAGATGCGAACCTACGTTCTCTACCTGATTCTGCATAATAGACTGCAGAGTCGTTAGTTCTCGTGCTTGAATTGGAAAACCAGGACGAAATAGCACTCGATAAAAGTTTTTCGTTTTATCGAAATCGTCGTAGTATGGGGTGACGTTTAGATTGGTGTTTTGTGCCATTAGAACTCGATTACGATTTTGATGTCTTCTACTTGGTCGTTAGCACGACTAATTGATCTCCTATTATCTATGTACACAACCTGACCAGTGTTTGAAGCAACTTCGGGTTTTGCATAACCGTTGTTGAACTTCATACCTAGATCATATTCTGTGTTATTGATAGTTCTAGAAGATGAGTTGGGAACAGCAGGGAAGTTGACGTCGGGTTGTCCTGCAGCACCAGAGGTTGCACCACTGATTACGTTAGAACCGTCAAACTCATTCTGTGTACCAGTAACTTCTGGGAAGATACCGTCAACTGCGTTCTGATAATACTTCAGAAGTTTAGTTGTAGCATTCCAAGAAATCACTCTTCCACGAGCAGTAACGTTGGTTCCACCAACAACTCGTGTTTGTGTGATAATTTCGTCAGGAACGTAGTTACCTTGGAATGTAGGAGAGAAGATAACTGCTTTAGCAGCAGAGATCGTCAAGTCAGAGATAAGTTCCGATGTACCAAATTTAAGTGGGTTTGTAATAAGACCGATACGACGATAGTCGTTATCGACAGGGAAGTCACCCGCACCCTCATCATATGAGAGTTTAGCGTTAATCATAACCCTAAAGGCACCGATTTCTGTAACAGCAGTAGCACCATGCCCACCAGGAGGAGGCAAGATAACATCAACTTGTCCACCAGTACCAGTACCGATACCAGTGATATTATCAATGGTGATTTTACCGAATGTATATCCAGTACCACCAGATGTCACCGTGGCAGAGATAACTTTACCACCATCAACAACGATTGAAACACGACCACCAGTTCCGTCACCGTTGATCGCTACGTTGTCGTAAGTACCATTGTTGTAACCAGACCCTGCAGCGTTGATAACAACAGTATCGACTTCACCTGCGACTGCATTGGTTTGAACCGCTGCGTTGGTGAAGACGGGCATGTAGTCGTTTGAGAAAAACTTAAGTACGCTTGCAACTGGAATAGTGTACATATACTTCCAACGATACCCGTCGCCAGTAGTGATGATGCTAGTGCTAGTCCCAGTAGGTTCAACAGTAGAAGGTTTGCCATTTGGATCAGAGGGGGATGTACCATTGTAGATACATTTGTATACTTGATACTGAGAGTTTACAACGTAAAAATCAGAATCATAGAGTTTAGTAGCACCAGATGCAGCAGTCTTTGATGGGGAATAGTCATGACGATACATGTCATAAGTAAAACCCAATCCACCAGTAGTTTGTTCTGGAGAAACCCAGTCAATTCTACGACAAACTTGAACGGTATCTGAAGCGAGGACACGTTTCATCGACACCATGTCGTCATAGGAACCAGAAAACTCTGAGAAAGAGTCCACTGCCTGAGGCGGTGAGTTCTCATTATCCCAAGGTTGCGGTCTTCCAATAAACAGATACAAACGATCTCTCGTTGCACCTGCTACATCGTCACTCTGGGTCGAATCGGGACCTTCGAGTGCTCTGATGAACTTTTTCGCAGAAAATATTCTAAACTGATCAGTAAGTAGGGCTGCCATTTGCTAGGTACTATTGTCCTCCTGTTTATTTATCGTAGTTACGAACGAACAACTGTAGAATACTCAATACCCTTAATTCTATAAGAGGCACCGCCATTTCCAGTAAGGTTCTCGCCACCCAACACTGCTTGTGCTGCAGCGTTTGCACCTGTAGTATCACCACTCGCATTACTGAATGTAATGGTTGGGTGAAGATTGTAGGTGCCATCTACCGTTTGAGGGATTCCATACCCTCCATTATTAATGGTGATTGATGCAACTTGGTCTCCTGCAGTTGTCATTACAACAGTACCAGTTGCTTGAATATCACCAGTATTCTCGATTGCTATTGTTGGGACTCCAGTATAGTTTGTTCCTGGATTTGCAATAATAAAGTCAATAATAGTGTTCTTAGAAGAAAACTCGTATAACAATCCACCGATACCAACGTTAACATTACCTGTATTATAAGGTATGATGTCCTTAACAACTAAGAGACCAGTTGCAGGTGTCCAAGATACAACCGTACCTCTAACTCCAGATATTGATCCAGTCACAACCTCATTAACACTAAAGTTTTGACTGTTACCTGTTGGAACATCTAATGTGATATTTAGGATAGCAGGATGTGATACACCATCAGAGAGTCCACCTGCTGCAACAACAGTTGCGTACTTGAATGGAATATCAGCATCTTTAATACTGTCACCAACTTGGAATAGAGTTGTGTTAGTACCACCTTGTGTCTCTTCAATACCATAAAGTGAACTAAAGATTCCACCATCAAGACTAATTTGATTTTCAAAATCAGTAGCAGTGTTCACTAGATCAGGAATTCCATCTCCTGCACCTGCATTTTCAGCAATATCTTGAAAATCTTTGTCTTGTATTGATCCAATAGGAATTGTAAATGTTGTGATGGTAGTTCCTGTAGCATCGATAACAACGTGTGGCAATATACCAGAACCAGAAGATGCTGCAACACCTGCATCAAATTGAACGATAGCATCTTCTGTAGATGGTCTACCACCATCAATAAATGCTAGTTCATCAACTTCAAACGTTACAAGTAATTCTCTTGTAGAAGAATCATAATCATATACTTTTGCAACTTTATTACTTGCATTTTCAACACGACGTATAACTCTGTCACCAACGTTAAATTTATAATTTGATAATCCTGTAGCACCATCATTCTGTGCTGTATCTAATATAACTCTCTGATCATAATTAAAGTTTACACCACGAGTTAGACCAGTAAATCTTCCCGCAGTCTTACT
>TARA_B100001057_G_scaffold179484_1_pt1 | contig 31912 bp, 23 predicted proteins | sample TARA_B100001057 | Tara Oceans TARA_B100001057 (sample SAMEA2621839) | marine metagenome | biome: marine biome (ENVO:00000447); feature: surface water layer (ENVO:00002042); material: "saline water (ENVO:00002010), including plankton (ENVO:xxxxxxxx)" | depth 5 m
CTGGCCGACGTTATGTACGGCGAGATGATTGAATTTGCCAACGGCACATACGGCATGGCGCTGAACCTGGAGCGTGATTCTGTTGGTGCGGTTGTTCTGGGTGACTACGAAGGTCTGGCCGAAGGCCAGAAGGTACGTTGTACTGGTCGTATCCTGGAAGTACCCGTTGGTAACGAACTGCTGGGCCGTGTGGTTGACTCCCTGGGTAACCCCATCGACGGTAAGGGCGAGCTGGGCAACAGCCTGACCTCCCCGGTCGAGAAGGTTGCACCTGGCGTTATCGCCCGTCAGTCCGTTGACGAGCCGGTACAGACTGGTCTGAAAGCCATCGATACCATGGTTCCCATCGGCCGCGGCCAGCGTGAGCTGATCATCGGTGACCGTCAGATCGGTAAGACCGCGGTTGCCATCGACGCGATCATCAACCAGAAGCACACCGGCATCAAGTGTATCTACGTTGCCGTTGGCCAGAAGCAGTCTTCCATTGCCGCCGTTGTGCGCAAGCTGGAAGAGCACGGTGCCATGGACCACACCATCGTGGTTGCCGCTGGTGCCGCCGATCCGGCCGCCATGCAGTTCCTGGCTCCGTACGCCGGTACTTCCATGGGTGAGTTCTTCCGCGACCGCGGTGAAGACGCCCTGATCGTATACGATGACCTGTCCAAACAGGCCGTTGCCTACCGTCAGATCTCCCTGCTGCTGCGTCGTCCGCCGGGACGTGAAGCATTCCCGGGTGACGTTTTCTACCTGCACTCCCGTCTGCTGGAGCGTGCGTCCCGTGTAAATGCTGACTACGTTGAGCAGTTCACCAACGGCGAAGTGAAAGGCAAGACCGGTTCCCTGACCGCGCTGCCGATCATCGAGACTCAGGCTGGTGACGTGTCTGCATTCGTACCGACCAACGTAATCTCCATTACCGATGGTCAGATCTTCCTGGAAACCAACCTGTTCAACTCCGGTATCCGTCCGGCCATGAACGCCGGTATCTCCGTATCCCGGGTAGGTGGTGCAGCCCAGACCAAGATCATGAAGAAGCTCGGCGGTAACATCCGTCTGGCCCTGGCCCAGTACCGGGAACTGGCGGCGTTTGCCCAGTTCGCTTCTGACCTCGACGAAGCAACCCGTAAGCAGCTGGAGCATGGTCAGCGCGTCACCGAGCTGATGAAGCAGAACCAGTACAGCCCGATGACCGTTGCGGAAATGGGTACCGTACTGTTCGCAGCGAACGAAGGCTTCCTGGACGATGTGGATGTCAACAAGGTTGTGAAGTTCGAAGCCCAACTGCTGGACTGGATGCGGTCCGAGCAGAAGGAACTTCTGGACAAGATCGGCCCTGAAGGTAACTTCAACGACGACATCACTGCCGGCCTCAAAGCTGCTCTGGAGAAATTCAAGACCACTCAGAGCTGGTAAATCCAAAAGGCCCGCCGTTGTGCGGGCCTGCTGGTCCATTTGAGTGTCTAACTTGAAAAGGCAGTGACATATGGCCGTCGGAAAAGAAATACGTAACCAGATCGGAAGCATCAAGAGCACGCAGAAGATCACGTCTGCCATGGAAATGGTAGCCGCGAGCAAGATGCGTAAGGCTCAGGAGCGTATGCAGGCAACCCGCCCGTACGCTGAAAAGATGCGCCAGGTAATCGGACACATTGCGAAGTCCAACAAGGATTACCGCCATCCGTTCATGCAGGAGCGCGAGGTCAAGCGGGTAGGCTACATTGTGGTCTCCTCTGATCGCGGTCTTTGCGGTGGTCTGAACACCAACGCGTTCAAGCTGCTCGTCAGAGAAATGCGTGAATGGAAACAACAAGGTATTGAGACCGATATCTGCGCTATTGGCCAGAAGGGCGCCTCCTTCTTCCGCAACTACGGCGGAAACGTGGTGGCAGCCGTGACGCACCTGGGCGATAGCCCGAGTGCAGATCAGCTGATCGGTAGCGTCAAGGTGATGCTGGATTCGTTCGTGGAAGGCAAGATCGACCGCCTGTTCCTGATCAGCAACGAATTCGTCAACACCATGACCCAGAGCCCGAAGGCGCTGCAGTTGCTGCCGCTGCCGGAAGGCGATGATGAAGAAATCGGTCACCAGTGGGATTACATCTACGAGCCGGATTCCCGTCCGATCCTTGACGGGCTGATGCCACGTTATATCGAATCCCAGGTGTATCAGGGTGTGGTAGAAAATCTGGCCTGTGAGCAGGCTGCCCGGATGATTGCCATGAAGAGCGCGACAGATAACGCTGGCAGCATCATTGACGAGCTTCAACTGGCCTACAACAAGGCCCGTCAGGCAGCGATCACACAAGAGATTTCGGAGATTGTGAGCGGCGCGGCATCTGTTGGTTAACGCTCACAGACCTACTGGTTTTATTGACTATCAAGATAACGAGGAACCGAGCATGAGTAGCGGACACATCGTTCAGATCATTGGCGCGGTTATCGACGTGGAATTTCCACGTGACTCCGTTCCAAGCGTTTACGACGCACTGCTGCTTGAAGGTGGCGAAACAACTCTGGAAGTCCAGCAGCAGCTGGGTGACGGCATTGTTCGTACCATCGCCATGGGCAGCACTGAGGGCCTGAAGCGTGGCCTGAAAGCAGAAAACACCGGCAAGCCGATCTCTGTACCTGTTGGTACACAGACTCTGGGCCGGATCATGGACGTTCTGGGTCGTCCCATCGACGAACAGGGCGACATCGGCGAAGAAGAGCGCTGGGCTATCCACCGCAAAGCACCGGGCTATGCCGATCAGGCAGCATCTGCCGACCTGCTGGAAACCGGCATCAAGGTTATCGACCTGATCTGCCCGTTCGCCAAGGGTGGTAAGGTTGGTCTGTTCGGTGGTGCCGGCGTAGGCAAGACCGTAAACATGATGGAACTGATCAACAACATCGCGAAAGAGCACTCCGGTCTCTCCGTATTCGCAGGTGTTGGTGAGCGGACCCGGGAAGGTAACGACTTCTACTACGAAATGAAGGAGTCCAACGTTCTCGATAAGGTTGCCATGGTTTACGGCCAGATGAATGAGCCCCCTGGAAACCGTCTGCGTGTGGCCCTGACCGGCCTCACCATGGCTGAGAAGTTCCGTGACGAAGGCCGTGACGTACTGCTGTTCGTTGACAACATCTACCGTTACACCCTGGCCGGTACCGAGGTATCTGCACTGCTGGGTCGTATGCCTTCTGCGGTAGGTTACCAGCCGACCCTGGCGGAAGAGATGGGTCAGCTGCAGGAGCGTATCACCTCTACCAAGACCGGTTCCATCACTTCTATCCAGGCGGTCTACGTACCGGCGGATGACTTGACTGACCCGTCTCCGGCCACCACCTTCTCGCACCTTGACGCGACCGTGGTACTGAGCCGTGACATCGCTTCCAAGGGTATCTACCCGGCGATCGATCCGCTCGACTCCACCTCCCGTCAGCTGGATCCGCTGGTGATTGGTGAGCAGCACTACAACGTTGCCCGTGGTGTTCAGAACGTTCTGCAGCGCTACAAGGAACTGAAAGACATCATCGCGATCCTGGGTATGGACGAGCTGTCTGAAGACGACAAGCTGATCGTATCCCGCGCCCGTAAGATCGAGCGTTTCCTGTCGCAGCCGTTCCACGTTGCTGAAGTATTTACCGGTTCTCCGGGTAAGTACGTGTCTCTGAAAGAGACCATCGCCAGCTTCGAAGGCATTCTCAACGGTGACTACGACGACATGCCGGAGCAGGCGTTCTACATGTGCGGCGGCATCGAAGAAGCGATTGAGAAAGCTAAGGCAATGAAAGAGAAGGAAGGTAAGTAAGACACCTTTTTTCCTTTCTGACCCAAGAGGCGTATGAAATGGCTATGACCGTACATTGTGACGTCGTAAGTGCCGAGGAAAAAATCTATTCGGGCCTGGTGGAGATGCTGATCGCCACCGGTACCGAAGGTGAGCTTGGCATCCAGTATGGCCATGCTCCGCTACTGTCCGAGCTGAAGCCCGGCGCAGTGCGGATCATCAAGCAGGGTGGCAGTGAGGAGATTCTGTACGTATCCGGTGGTTACCTGGAAGTACAGCCCAATCTGGTTACCCTGATGGCCGACACCGCCGTTCGTGCAAAGGATGTGGACGAAGCAGCGGCCCTGGAAGCCCAGAAGCAAGCCGAGAAGGCACTGGCGAACAAGACAGGCGAGTTCGAGTACTCGCGTGCTGCCGCCGAGCTGGCCGAAGCTGCCGCTCAGCTGCGCACCATCCAGAAGCTGCGCAAGCACCTGCGTTAAGCAGAGCCTGTGTCAGCGCCCGGACTGGCCTGACAGTGAACCGCATCCTCAGGTGGAGGGCCCGGTATTCCGGAAACGGAGTGTCGGCGATTCCACCGGGACGCGGTTTTTTCATTTATGGACGTTTTGAATACCGGAGCTGATTGCCCCATGAGCCCGTTACACGTTGTGATCCTGGCCGCAGGCCAGGGCTCCCGCATGAAATCCTCCCTGCCCAAGGTGCTGCATCCGGTGGCGGGTAAAGCCATGCTGCACCATGTGGTTGATACCGCAAAACAACTGGGCGCGGAGAAAATTCACACGGTGATTGGTCACGGAGCCGATCAGGTTCGGGCGTCTCTGGAAGACGACTCGGTGAACTGGGTGTTGCAGACCGAACAGCTGGGCACCGGCCATGCCGTGGCCCAGGCACTGCCGGCACTGCCGGATGATGCCCGGGTGCTGGTGTTGTACGGTGACGTCCCTCTGACTCGCAAAGATACCCTGGAAACCATGGTCGCGGACCTGGACGAACGGAATCTGGCTTTGCTGACGGTGGATATGGATAACCCCCACGGTTATGGCCGGATCGTTCGCAACGAACAAGGCCTGGTTCAGGCCATCGTTGAGCAGAAAGACGCGACCGCCGAACAGCAGCAGATTCAGGAAGTGAATACGGGCATTCTCGCGGTATCAGCCAGTCATCTGAAGCAATGGCTGCCCGCTCTGTCCAACAGCAACGCCCAGGGCGAGTATTATCTGACTGACATTATCGCGATGGCGGTGGACCACGGCTTGTCAGTGACGGTTTCCCAGCCGCTGAATCCGTTTGAGGTTCAGGGCGTGAACAACCGCCTGCAACTGGCGGAACTGGAGCGTTGGTACCAGCGTCAGCAAGCCGAGCGTTTGATGACCGAGGGTGCATCCCTGGCGGACCCGGCCCGCATTGAGGTCCGCGGTGAGCTCATCATTGGCAACGACCTGTGGATAGACGTAAACGCGGTCTTTGAAGGCCGGGTGAGCCTCGGCAACAACGTTGTGATCGGACCCAACTGTGTGATCAAAGACGCCACCATTGCCGATGGTGCGGAGATCAAGGCCAACAGCGTGATTGAAGGTGCAGTAGTGGGTGCCAACGCCCAGATCGGGCCATTCGCACGTCTGCGCCCGGGCACTGAACTGGCCGCCAACACCAAGGTTGGCAATTTTGTCGAAACCAAGAAGGCCGTGGTGGGTGAGGGCAGCAAGATCAATCACCTCAGTTACGTTGGTGATGCCTCACTGGGCCGTAATGTGAATGTGGGTGCAGGTACCATCACCTGCAATTATGATGGTGTGAACAAACACCAGACGGTATTGGGTGACGGGGTATTTGTCGGCTCCAATACCTCACTGGTCGCCCCGGTGAACGTAGCGGAACAGGCCACCATTGGTGCCGGCTCCACCATTACCCGCGATATCAGCGAAGGGGAACTGGCGGTGGCCCGTGGCAAGCAGCGTAACATCGCCGGCTGGGAACGGCCGAAAAAAGCGTAACCAACGATTAACGAACAGGTGAAAACAGCATGTGTGGGATTGTAGGAGCGGTATCTGAACGGGATGTCCAGGGTATTCTGCTGGAGGGCTTGCGCCGCCTGGAATACCGGGGGTACGACTCCGCCGGCATGGCCGTCATCAATGGCCAGCACCTGGTGCAGAGAGCCCGGGAAGTTGGCAAGGTTGCGGCCCTGGCTGATGCCATTGAAGCAAACCCCCTGGCTGGTCACCTGGGTATCGCCCACACTCGCTGGGCCACCCACGGCGAGCCCTCGCAGGTGAATGCCCATCCCCATATGTCCGGCGAGCGGCTGGCCATCGTCCATAACGGCATCATCGAGAACTACCAGGAACTCCGGGATGAACTCAGGGCCGAGGGTTTTGAGTTCACCTCCCAGACCGATACCGAGGTGGTCGCGCACCTGATCGAGAAATACTTCCGTGAACAGGGCAAACTCTATGAAGCGGTAAAGGCGGCCATTCAGCGTCTGCGCGGTGCCTACGCCCTGGCCGTTGTTCACGCCGATGAGCCGGATCACCTGGTGGTCTGTCGCGAGGGCAGCCCTCTGGTAGTTGGCGTCGGTATTGGCGAGAACTTTATCGCGTCTGACCAGCTGGCCCTGTTGCCGGTGACCGACCGATTCATGTTCCTGGAAGAGGGCGATATCGCCGATATCCGCAAGGACAGCATCCGCATTCACGATCGCAGTGGTCAGCCGGTGGAGCGGACCATTACCCGTTTTGAACACGGTGCTGACTCTGCAGACAAAGGTGAATACCGCCACTTCATGCTCAAGGAAATCTACGAGCAGCCGAAAGTGATCAAGGCCACCATGGAAGGCCGGATTACCGACAGCCGGGTCCTGGAGCAGGCGCTCGGAACCGACGCGGCCAACCTGCTGGATAACGTCCGTCACGTCCAGATCATCGCCTGTGGTACTTCGTACCATGCCGGCATGGTAGCCCGCTACTGGATTGAGGAACTGGCCGGCGTGCCTTGTTCGGTGGAAGTCGCTTCGGAGTTCCGCTACCGCAAACACGTGATTCAGCCCGACACCCTGTTCCTGTGCATTTCCCAGTCCGGTGAAACCGCCGACACCCTGGCGGCATTGCGCCAGGCCAAACAGGCGGGCTTCCGCGCGGCTCTGGCTATCTGCAACGTGCCGGGCAGTTCCCTGGTGCGGGAATCCGATCTGGTCATCATGACCCAGGCCGGTCCGGAAATTGGTGTGGCGTCGACCAAGGCGTTCACCACCCAGCTGACCGCGTTGCTGATCTTCACCCTGGCGCTGGCACGCCACAATGGCCTGAGCGAAGAGAAAGAGGCAGACATCGTTGCTGCCATTCATCAGTTGCCCAAGCAGGTGAGTGATGTCCTCGCCCTGGATGCCGACATTGAAGAGATGTCCAAGGCGTTTATGGACAAGAACCACAGCCTGTTCCTGGGCCGCGGCTCTCAGTTCCCGGTGGCGATGGAAGGGGCCCTCAAGCTCAAGGAAATCTCTTACATCCACGCCGAGGCCTATCCCGCCGGCGAGCTCAAACACGGTCCGCTGGCCTTGGTGGACAGTGAAATGCCGGTAGTCACGGTGGCACCGAACAACGACCTGGTGGAAAAGCTGAAATCCAATCTGGAGGAAGTTCGCGCCCGTGGCGGTGAGCTGTTCGTGTTTGCCGACAAGGCGGCGGATGTGAAGCCGGAAGAAGGCATCCACGTGATGCAACTGCCATCCGTGCATGAGATCACCGCGCCCATCGTGTACACCGTGCCGCTGCAGTTGCTGTCTTATCACGTGGCGGTGTTGAAGGGTACGGATGTGGACCAGCCCCGGAACCTGGCCAAGAGTGTGACGGTGGAATAGGCCACCATTTAGAATGGGCCGGAGCTGTGGGATAATAATAAAGTTGGTAACAACATAAAATAGTTGGTAACTTTATAATAAAGTTGGTAACTCGCGGTCCGTGTGCCAGAATCACTCTATTCTCCTCGGGAGTGATAGAGAATGGCCAACTACAAAATCGACAAGAAAACTGAAAAGTGGATCAAAGAAGAACGCGGTAAAGGTAGAGGTAAAGATTATCAACCTTGGCTGACCGTCAGAGATCTACCCTCAAGCGGCCGTTCGCATCGAGTGATGGGACACCTGACAGGACGAACTCATCACTTCCTATCCGATACAGAGCTCGCCGCGTTTCTGTTACTAGAATGGAACCCGGATGTCATCGATATCCGTGAGCAGTTTCCTCTCCGAATAGAAGATACTCTCTCACTGGCTGAGCAAGCGAAAATTTCTCATCCGGCAGTAAGCGGATACCACCAGATCATGTCCAGTGACTTTTTGGTCGACCTTTCTTCATCGACTGGGCCACAGAGCATGGCCATCCAGGTGAAAGTTTCTTCCGATCTAATGGATCCGCGAACAGTAGAAATACTGGAAATTGAGCGTCGGTATTGGAAGCTTAAAGGTATCCCCTGGTATCTGATCACCGAGAAGCAGATGCCCGCCACCATAATGGCAAATCTGGATCTGCTTTATTCCGCACGAGTGCAAAGTGAGAGCCTGGAGGTCCTATTTCAGAGCTTGCCGATTTATGTCAGTGCGCTCGCAGATAACCCTAATACCAGGCTCCCGGAGATTGGAATGCTGATTGACCACTCTTACTCACTTGAGCCTGGCACATCGCTGGCTAGACTACGGGCGCTGGTAGCTTTGCGAGCACTAACGTTTGACATCTCCATTCCTTGGAACAAGCTTGTATCACAAGACCTGCAGGTAGTAGAGGACATAGCGCTGCTGAGGGCAAGTTATGCTGCGAATCAATGACGTCTTCAAGTTCGGCCAGGAGCGGTATCGCATATTGGTATTGGATGGCCAACACGCTATCTGGATAAATATTGACTCAGATAAGGCGTGGCCTGAACTGGTCAGAACCGTTGAGATCGAGCAATGGATATTGGATGAATTACTTAGCCGGGCAGAAGATCCCTACTCGGAACTCGCCTCGCTAGCCGTGGAACAAGGCAGTAAAGCCCAAGTGATTCGGGACCAGCGATATGAATTAATAGCGCCTCTGCTTGCTAATGAAGAAATTTATTACCGCAGTGGCAGGGGCCGGTTAGTTCAGTCGCATAGCGACGAAACCGGCAAACCCAAGAAATCGCTTTATAAAAATCTTCGGCAGTACTGGCAGCGCGGAGCAATGCCCAACTCTCTGTTGCCGGACTACCGAAAATCAGGGGGAAAAGGGCAGAAAAAAATTTCCAAGAAGAAACTGGGTCGACCCCGAAAAATCTCACCAGGTACCGGGGTTACGGTTGATGCCTCCATCGCAAAGATGTTCCGTCTGGTACTTGATCGCTACTACTTGAACGACAAGGGCCATTCCCTGCCATACGCCCATCGACGATTCATCGACATGTTCGAGGCCGCCAACCCGAACGTGCAGCCCGAAGATTATCCAACAATTACTCAAATAAGATATTTCTACCACCGAGAGTATGAGAACGCCGATCGGATTCGCTTAAGAGCGAACAGAATCTCCTACCAGAAAGATATACGACCGTTAATAGGGACCGCCACAGCAGGAGTGCTGGGCCCAGGCTCAAGATATGAAATTGATGCAACGATTGCTGATGTTTACCTGCTATCGGCAGACCGGCAACGGATCATCGGTCGTCCGACTCTGTATGTGGTGGTTGATGTCTTTAGTCGCATGGTGGCGGGCTTTTACATAGGGTTGGAAAATCCATCCTATGTCACAGCAATGAGTGCTCTGACTACGTCCATGTCAGACAAGACTGAACTCTGCGCCCGTTATGATCTGGAGATTACGCAAGAGCAGTGGCCAACCGTTGGAATCCCAGATGCCATCCTTGCGGACCGTGGCGAATTACTCGGGCATCAGATTGAATCCCTGGAGAAAGCGTTTGGCGTGCGCATTGAGGTTACACCGCCTTACCGGGGAGATGCGAAAGGGATAGTTGAGCGTTATTTCCGAACCCTGCAAGCTGAATTCAAGCCGTTTGCGCCGGGTGTCGTGACAGGGACAAAAGTCAGAAAACAGGGCGGAAAGGACTACAGGCTTGATGCAACACTCACTCTGGACGATTTCACCCAAATCATGCTCGCCTCGATTCTTCACAGGAACCAATATGCAGTGCTGTCGAAGTACGACCGCGATCCGGACATGCCAAACGATATGGCGTTAACCCCTCTCAACATCTGGAATTGGGGTATACAGAATCGAACCGGTCGCTTGAAGAACGTATCGGAACAAGCCTTGCGCATTGCTTTGTTGCCACGCCAAAAAGTCCACCTTTCTGATTTGGGGATTAGCTGTTTTGGTGCTTATTACACGTCTAAGGAGTTATTAGCATCTGGCTGGCTGCACAGGAACGGAGATCGCAGAGTCACAGGCCTTCAGGCAGCTTATGATCCTGCAGTGGCTGATTATATTTATCTGTTCCCGGAAAAAGACGGTTCGGAATACTGGGTGTGTTCTCTGACAGATCGTTCGCGCCAGTTTCGCGGCAAGTCCATGTGGGAGTTATGGGCCAGTCAGGAAGAACAACGAAAAGCGACGAGCGTTGCCAAAGTGGCCGAGACAACCAGCAAACGGGACCTGGAAAATCTGGTCAGCAACACTATAAAAAACGCTGAGCGTTCGCGCCCCGCCATCAATAAACAGCAATCGAAAGCCGCAACAGTCAGAGGCATACGTGATAATCGCAAGCAAGAGCGAGATGCTCAAAGAGCTGAACAAACGAAGGCGCGGCAACCTGACACTAGTAAACCGAAATCTGATGTAACCTACCTACATGGCAAGCCCGACGATGGCGCCTTCCCGGATTTTCTGGATGAGCTGTTTGGAGACGATGAATGACTTTACCTTCAGGCATGGTGAGGGCCGTTTACCAGGACACCGGGATACCGTCATATCATGGCAATCCACTGATTGAGGCCTTACCGCCAATACCAGACCGTAAACAGCTCATAGCCGGGCTCAGTGAGGCTATCGAGCTCCGATCGACAGAAGTATACCTAGACGGCCAGACACGAGTGCACATTATCTCCCAGCTCCTGGACGGTTTTTTTCAGCCGCTGGCGCGTCACATTGAGCTTGAATCAAAAATCTCGATCATGCTGCGTCAGGGATATGTGGGGCGCAATATTGCCACTGGTGATCTTTCGGCCCACCTACAGAACGGATATGAGCGAATCAAGAGCGGAGACTTGAAGGCATTTCGCTTTGATCACGTGGAGTCGACTGCGAAAAGCCTCGCATTCATCGGGTGCTCCGGTTCCGGAAAAACCAGTTCGCTAAATCGAATCCTGGCAACCTATCCACAGATGATCCATCACCCGGAACACAATTTCACGCAGATTGTGTTTCTGAAAATCGATTGTCCTCATGACGGCACTCTTAAGAGCCTCTGCCACAATTTTTTTCGGGAAATCGATTCCATCCTTGGGACAGATTATGTCCGGCATTATGGTGAAAAGCGTCACGGCGTAGAATCAATGATTGCGCTGATGTCGCAATTGGCAAACACCTACGCGATTGGGTTACTGGTCATTGACGAAATGCAGCACCTGAACCTCGGTAAAGCCGGGGGAGCCGAGAGGATGCTGAACTTCTTCGTAACTTTGGTAAATGAAATCTCCGTACCAGTGGTAATGGTTGGAACACCAAAGGCGCGACCGATTTTTGAGACAGATCTTCGATCTGCGCGGCGAGGAGCGGGGTTTGGATCAATATTATGGGAACCACTGCGTAAACCTACAGCCGACAAAAATGTAGACCAAACCGAGTGGGGTGCATTCACGAGAAAGCTTTGGAAGTATCAGTGGCTTACTAAAGCCAGTGACACCGTGTTGGATGATTTAAGAGACCTCTGGTTCGATCTGTCTCAGGGGATAATGGATGTCGTGATCAAATTGTTCGTCCTGTCCCAGATTCGAGCAATTGTAACAGGCGCGGAGCGAATCACACCCAATATCATGGAAAAGGTTTATCACGACGAACTGAAGCCGATTCACCCGATGATGGAAGCTCTGCGTTCCGGAGACCCGAGCAAAATAGCCCAATACTCAGACCTCACGATCCCTGATGTGGATAAAAAGATTCTGGAACTCAGTATCCTTCTGGAGTCGAGCAAAGATCAGATCCGAAAATCTGTTCAGTACAACGGGAACGATCAAGCAATTCGGCTGCACAATATGCTGGTTGATATGGGCTATGAATCAGACCTTTTGGAGCCGTTAATTCAACGAGCGTTTGAGGAGCACCCTGACATACAGCTAAAAGACCTGATGCCGATTATTCTTGAGTGGTACAAGTCTTCCGAGCAGGTGCGGCCGGTGACGGAAAAGCAAAAAATTAAATCGGTCAAAGTGAAAGAGTGGCAAACCCTCGACTCAGATGATTTGCGCTTTATGCACTCTCAAGCGGCGAACGAAGACGAGATGCTGGATGCCGCGCAGCAATCGGGGCTGGTGTTTAACAGCGCCCAGTGGTTGGGTTCTGGTAACCAGGCCTAGCTGCCATGCTGAATTTCCCGATTCCATATCCTGAAGAGCTGATATACAGCACAGTGGCCAGGGCAGGAATTCGGGAAGGGATTGTTAGCCCTAAGGAATTGCTGGATGACGTGTATGGTAACCGCAACGTCATTGCGACGCTGGATTTGCCTAACCAGCTGCAAAGGATTTCTACCTGGCTGCCTCCTGAATATACCGTTGAAACGATTGCCTATCGGCATACTCTATTCCCCTTGTATGCCCCATTTATCCCGGAAGAACGCCGCAAACGATGTCTGGCATGGATGGCCGGAGAATCCCGAGGTGCAGTGCACTTGTCGATGGGCTTAACCGCATCGCTTGTGAAGGTGCCGGGTCATGTTCGGTATTGTTCCGGGTGTCTGAAGAAGCAAAAACATACCTTTGGAGAATATTTCTGGAGGCGGGAGTGGCAGATAGCCGGAGTGGACTGCTGTGAAAAGCACGGCGAACTCATCAATACGGCCATTGCTCGTCCCTTAGCGGATCAACATCGGTACCACGACGCTTCTCCTGATACTTGCCCATTATTTCCCCAACGGCCAGCTCGTAGTGAATCTCGGATGATTCTAGCTCAGGTCAGGCAACTATTGGGACAACAGCCGGCCACGTCACCGAGTTATCAGCAGTGGTCTATTTACTATCATTGGTTGGCTATTCAGCGTGGCTTTATTCGCGGTCAAGCTCACATCAACCATAGTGAGATTGCCAAGGCCGTGACCTCTCTTTGGTCTGCAGAGTTTTTGCGGCGATATGGTTTGGGGATAGATCGGAACTCGGATTATTGCTGGCTGCGGGCGATGTTCCGGAAGCATCGGAAATCCTTCAACTACCTTCAACACATTATTGTTCACCACGCGCTATTGCCAGAGGGCTGGTCGATTGTCGATGTTATTGGCAGTGTTAGAAAGTTGCCAGCGCTCTCGTCACCAGGGTCAACAGTGGGGATTCCCACTGGCACGAACCAATGTTTGACGCAAGATCAGCAACATTGGATGAAAATGCTGGCAGAGCAACCACCGAAAAAGGCCCGCTCGGCAGCCCCTGCGCTTTACGCACGATTGTACCGGTACGATCGACTTTGGCTGAAACAGGCAAATCAAACACAGCCACGAGTAAACGTTAATAAAAGAAAACCGAGGGTTGACTGGCGGCGACGGGATCTGCAATACGAGAGTAAGTTGCGGGAAATCGTGACATTTTTGTGGGCTGACCAACGAGGGGCCCGGCGGTCACAGACGTATTTGTTGAAGCAGTTGGGTAAGCTCTCCACTTTGGAAAAGCAGATCAACCGGTTGCCGAGGACCAAGCAGTTGCTTGAACGCTACACCGAGAGCGTTCCCGACTATCAGATGAGGCGGCTAAGAAATGCATGGTGGCAACTCAAGCAGGAGTTCGATCACCCACCACGTTGGCGATTAATACGCGTTGCCGGGCTCAGTGAAACGCGACTCACCAAAGAAGCACGAGATTACTTGAATGACCTCGAAGAAAATGATGACAACTCCAATAATCAAGGGAATCGAGGACAACAGTCGAGTTAAAGAAATCGGTTCGATACACCGGCGTCTCGGCACCGCAGACTGGCGAATTAATATTAAGCTCGACCCTGGTCAGCGCAAAAAGCACTTCAGTCTCTCCCAAGTGGGATTGATGCCAAGACGGCGGCTTCTCAACATTACAGCGACAGGTGATGTGGCACGAGCAGGTTACGAAAAGGAAATTCAGGTGCATGACGCGACTACGTGGGGGCAATGCCTGATAGGCGACTGTCCAATCAAAAATATCCGCGAGCAGGAAGATTATGAGCAGTGGTGCTTCCACTTTGAGTCTGGTGGTGTCGAGTTCTTCTTGCCTCAAATTGAGTTGGCCAGAGTTCTCTTTTTTCACTATTCGTACATGACTCGGCTTGCTATGAGACCAAATGGGTTGGAAGAAGAATTTGATATTCAATCAGGTGAGGAGCCAGACACTAAAGAGATTCACATTTTACCGACTTGTTCATTGCCCGTGACTCCTCGTGGTAACACGGAACAGCGTAGGGTTTTGGCTTGGATTCTTCTGGATAATGACGTTCGACGATCATTCGGTAGTATTGCTCAATACCAGTTGACCGAAGGCAAGGAACTTAATGGTTATCGACATTGGCGTTTTCAATTTGATCCTCCTGCTTTAAAAAACGTAAAGATATCGTTACGTGGACAGTACCTCCCCGAATCTGAAGTCATGTTCGTGTATGAAATTGATAGCATTAAAAATCTGAGTACCCACAGTTCGAAACGGGTCGAGTTTTTTGATCCGAAGCTTGGTGAAAAGCAAACAGGAAATGCTATGAATCTTCAGGATTCCGGCCTACCGACGGAGGAGTTACAAATAAACGATGATGAGCTAGCTTCATCGGATACTGGTGAATATCAGCTTCAAGTTCCACCAGTGATACTGTCATTTTCCGAGCCTGCCTACACTACTCGTAAGCCTTATGACGGTCGGAGACGAAACGGGGGGCGCAAAGGAACGAAAGAGATACATGTAGCAGGTGACGCTCACATTGAAGTAAGCACCGACGAACCTACCATCAGAGGGGAGATTCCCGCAGGTGTATTTGATGGTATTGATGACCAGAGCGATGACTCTCATCTTTATCTTCATAGATTCAAAGCGTTCGTTTCAATGGTTGATCACCTGGAGGCAAAAGGATGCGAAGTGCTCTCTGGAGAGATCCGAAAATTGCCTGTATTGCAAGGTCATTCCAAATATCGTTTACCTGATGGCAATCCAAGATGCGTGGTTTATCGAGTACTGAAATATGAGCACCAGATATACGCGCTCGTGGAAGTAGATACCACAGATAAGGAAAAAAGACTGTCGACGTTGCTTATAAGACAACCAAATGACGTTTACGATTGGAGCTCGAAGGTTGAGGAGTTATGCCAGCTTTTGGTCAAAAAATCGTTATGTTGGCCAACAAAAAAATTGGATAGGGAGTTCTCAGAAGGATACAAACGTATACCTCACCAGAGGGTTTCCGATCACAACAAGTTGATACTGGACTCTGCGTCAGTGGAGCAGTGGGCAAAAAGGGTGCTAGGCGCTTTCTTTTGACACATTTGGAAGTCCATTTTTGCGAATTTAGCCGGGGATTGAGAAGATATATTGATATCTGGCAAGGGGCGGATTGAAACACTCAGGTGTTGTAGCAACTGGAGATCCACCGATGACTAGTGATCAAATGACAACCGACGATCTCAGGAGCCTGGCCTATACAGAGGCAGTGGAGTTGTTTGAGGGTGACAGCAAAGCTGCGGACAGATGGCTGTCCTCGCCGGCACATGGTTTGGGAGGTTGTGCGCCAGGCTCACTGATGAAGACCAAAGAGGGTATTGAGAAAGTCCGTACGTTAATCGGGCAGCTGGAGCGCGGTGTCTTACCATAAAGCCCGGAATCGAATGATCTATCCGTTCTCTCTGGAGATATACCGGACGCAGTTTCGTCCGGCTCAGAAACTGCTATTAGTGACATATCAGTAAAGGCTCACACACTCCGTAGTTCTTCAAACTTGGTCCGTGGCAGCCACTCAATTGCCAGATCGCTGCCGCGAACTTTGACAACGCCCTGGCTAGCGTTCGGTTTATTGTGCTCGGCGCGATACACCAGCAAGATATCCAGCAACTCCATCAAGTGCAGCTTGAAGCCGGAATCCTTCAATGAATCATGATCAGCCTCCTCGAACCGCCAACGAGCATGATCGATGCGGTTATCATCGGAATCACTCAGAAAAAACACTTCCCCTTTTGCTCGATTATCTGCCAGGTACTGTTCCGCCAGTTGGTTGAGTCGGGTTTGATCAAAGTTAGCGTCGTAGCTCATATCTCGTTTCCTTCTGATAAGGGCGTGCTACCAGCACAACCCAAGCTTGTTAAAAGTTCGCCCAGAATTTCCCGCTGTGGGCTGTTAGAAAAATCGGCAAGGTGGGTGATGCCCTGGTACTCAAGGGCTTCGGCGTATGTCATGACCTGAGGAAATATCTTGCTTTTCAGTGCACCAGGCTCTGAAAGCTTCATAATCGGCATCAGGCCCTCTATAGAGTGATCAGCATACTCTGTCAGCAGACAGCCCACATGGAGCATCTTGGAGCCGTAAAACAACATAAGAACCGCCTCCTTTGCCCAGGGACCGGTCTCCAGTCTATAGAAGGCGCCGCGGTTGCGTGTCCCATTACCCGGCCGGAAAAAATTGAACTTGGGCGCGTACAGGAGGCTGGAAGCATCATCCTTGAAGGTGCTATGGACGAAAGGATTCAGCAACTCGGCATTTTCCGGGCCGATCCTGGTCATGTCACCGTTACCTACGCACGGTTCGAATAGTTCTTCCAGATTGGTCGTCAACGCCTGCTCAAGCCAACTAGCGTGTATGGCCGGTAACTCGCTGGCCAACTGGATTGCCTGCTCATGGTGTCGCTTTCCCTCGGCAATGCCCTCTTCGAGAACGTCTTTTAGCGTTTTCACCTTGCTCACATACTCCTTCGTTGCCCGCTCTACCACTGCCTGATAATCCTGCAACGCCCAAGCGATGTGAGATTGCCGGTCAATCGCGTTGGCACATGACTCAAGCCAGGTATGAATACTGTCTTGCCCGGTATTTTTTCGATAACTGAGATTTTGATAGTGAGCGACCGGTTGGCTGTTGGTGTTGAGCAAACGGGATGTCCGGTGACAAACCGTTAACCCACCCAAACCAAAGGCGGAGGGGGCCTGTCGATTTTTAGTCAGGTAAATAAACAGCGTGTCGTCTGCCTGTGCCGGATCCGTGGCATTAATCACCTCAAGGTAACGCGCAACCTGCTGGGGCTGGTCCTGCGCATTGAGTTTGTTTTCGATAACGATCTGCCGTTTACCATCAGTTATCCACAGGTCAATCTGATCTCCTTGGCCATCCGGACAATGTTCTTTCAGCACGGTTACAGATGTCAGATCCAGCCAATCCTGTCGTCCGATAGCCTTCAGGAAGAGTTCAAGAAATCGCGTTCCCTGATAATGCTTCCCCTTCGGATTCAGCAGAGCATAGATAAACCGGGTATGAAGCCGGACTTCATCATTGACGGAAAGAACCGAGCTGAGCAGATTGAAGTCATTCAATCCTTTTCGTTTTTGTTCTGCTTGTTCCTCGTCAAACGCTTCCAGCGCAGCGAAGAGTTCTTCCCATGATTCCATTTCGCCTGCCTTATCCCGTCTCAACGCTGGTTTTAACCTGGTTATACACAGCCCGCATCAGATACTGGGACGCGATATTGCGGAAGGACGCATCGTTCATCAGGCGTATGAAGATGTCTTCGTTGCCGTCCATTCGCTCGACAAACAAGTTCTCAAGCTGCTTGTTAAATACCGGTTCGAAGTTCTCCAGGCTGTTAGCCATGACGGCCTGCCGCAACTGTTCGTTGGCAACGGCGGTTTCCTTTACCTGATCGAAGAACAGCTGATCCGCCGGGGTAAACTCAGTACCAAATCGCTCGTTGAGCTTGTCGACCAGTGTCGATAACTGCACCTCTTCCTCAGCCTGGCCGGTACCAACCTCGGTCGGGCCATACAGGGCTTCCGGCTCGCCTACTTTCAGGTCGATGGCTCCTTCACTGATTTTCTGAAGCCGGTAGTACTTCAGCTCTACCTCATCATCGACCTGCACCGTGCGCGTATCGGTGGTGTAAGGCAGCTTGGTGAGCAGGAAGCGGGAATAGGTGTACAGCTTCTCATGGTCCGAGTCCTGATAAGGAATGATCTGGGCAACGAAGCCGTACAGGTTACGGAAGCTGACCAATTGCCCCTTGAACAGGGCTTGGTCTTCCTCGCTCAATTTCTTGAAACGCTCGACAGCCAGGTCAATCAAACTGTTCAGCTTCTTATGCTCGCCGCCCGTCGGGTTCAGTCGGTTGCGGAACCAGATCTCGCACCAAGCGCTCACCTCGCCCTCCGTGAAAATCTGCCAGGTAGACAATGTGTGAGCCAGGTTATTGAGCTGTTGCGGGTCGGTATCCTCTTCCTTGGTGGTCACCTCGTAATAGGGTTTGAACGCTTTGTAGATTTCATCCGGCTCATTCACGAAGTCCAGGACAAAGGTATCTGTCTTACCCCTGGCCGTTCGGTTAAGCCGTGACAGCGTTTGCACCGCCTGAATGCCTGACAGCTTCTTATCCACATACATGCTATGAAGCAGTGGCTGGTCAAAGCCGGTTTGGTATTTTTCAGCGACCAGTAACACCTGGTATTCCTCGGTGTTGAATTTATCCGGTAGCTCAGACTCCTTGATGCCCTCGTTCATACCGACTTCGGTAAATGTCTTGTCAGCATATTCCTTGAGAGCGATTTCTCCCGAGAAGGCTACAAGGGACTTCACATCGGTATAGCCTTTAGATTTGATGTACTTGTCGAAGCCCAGCTTGTAGCGCACCGCATGTTCACGAGAGCTGGTCACTACCATGGCCTTTGCCCGGCCACCGATCTTGTGGCGGGTGTGGGTGCGGAAGTGTTCAACGATGACCTCAACCTTCTGCGCAATTTCATAGTCGTGGAAGGAAACAAAGCGTGCCAACGCCCTTGCTGCCTTGCGACGTGGTACTTCAGGGTCATCTTCCACCTTCTGGATCAGCTTGTAATACCGTTTGTAGCAGGTGTAGTGGGCCAGCACGTCAAGAATAAACCCCTCTTCAATAGCCTGCCGCATACTGTAGTGATGGAACGGAGCTTCCCCGTTTCGTCCCGGCTCGTTGAACACGGCCATGGTCTTGAACTTGGGGGTAGCGGTGAACGCGAAAAAGCTCAGATTGGGCTGTTTGGCACGTTTGAGCTGCTCCCGGATGAGCTCCTTTTTGGCCTCTTCGCTAAGGCTCTCGTCCTCCATGTCCAGCAACTGCTCAGCGATGGCTGACTCGATGCCATCCTTGTTGAGAATTTTCCGCAGCTCCATGGCCGTTTCGCCACTCTGCGAGCTGTGGGCTTCGTCCACAATCACCGCGAAGCGTTTGCCTTCCGTCGAAATCGAAATGCCTTTGCCTTTCTGCTCTAGCGTGCGGATGGCCTGGCTGATGAAGGGGAATTTCTGGATAGTGGAGATGATGATCGGCACGCCATCGGCCAGCGCCTTGGCCAGTTGCTGAGTATTCTCGTCGATCTTCTGGACGACGCCCAACTTGTGCTCGAACTGGAAGATGGTGTTCTGCAATTGCTGGTCGAGTACCCTGCGGTCAGTAATCACCACCACGGAATGGAATACCTTCTCGTTGTTGGCATCGTGCAGACTGGACAAACGATGAGCCAACCAGGCAATGGAGTTGGATTTACCGGAACCCGCAGAGTGCTGTACCAGATAGTTATGGCCGGAGCCCTTGGCTTTTGCGTGCTGAGTCAGAGACCTTACGGCATCCAGTTGGTGATACCGAGGGAAAATCAGCGTTTCCTTGCGATGGCGCTTGATTCCCTTTTCGGTCACGACCGTTTTCTCTTCCACCTGAAGGTGCAGAAAACGGGCGAGAATATCCATCAGGCTGTCCCGCTCCAGTACCTCTTCCCAGAGGTAAGCGGTACGAACATCACCTTCCATCGGCGGGTTGCCAGCGCCGTAATTAAAACCCCGGTTGAAGGGCAGGAAAAAGGTATCCTTACCCTCCAGGTGGGTCGTCATAAACGCTTGCTCGGTATCTACTGCAAAATGCACCAGGCAGCGATTTTTGAAGGCGAACAGCGGGTCTTTGGGATTCCGCTCGAAGCGGTACTGGGACTTGGCATTTTCTACCGTCCATCCAGTCGTCGACATGGCATTTTTCAGCTCCAGTGTGGCAACTGGGAGGCCGTTCACAGCCAGCACCATGTCAGGAATTGCGCCCGTCTTGGTATGTACCTGACGAACCACGGTAAACCTGTTCGCGGCGTAGCGTTCAGCCGCGCCGGTATCAATACTGGTATTGGGAGCAAAATAAGCCAGCTTCACCGACTTGCCGACGCACTTGAAGCCCTCACGCAGCACAGTCAGGGCGCCTTTTGCAGCCAGCTCCTTGGTGAGCGCATCCAAGAGCATGCTCTCGGCCTTGCTCGCATCCAGATTGTTCAACCGCTCCCAGATCTTGGGTTGTGTCTTCTGCACAAAGCTCACGACATCCGCCGGAAACAAGGCGGTTTCAGCATCGAAACTGGTGGGATCTCCCTTCTGATAGCCACCCTGGGTGATCAACGCCTGCTCTATGGCGTTCTCAAAGTCGATTTCTTTGTGCATAACCTATGTTCCTTTTTAAAACTGGGCTGGGTTCCAGCGACTACTCTTGGTCAGAATCGTCGTTCTGCTGCTTTCCCAGCTTCTTCTGAGCGTTTTCTACTTGTTTGACGCTTTTATCCGGCGTGGGCAGGTTTTCTGGCATGGTACCGCCCAGTTCGCCAATGGTTTGCCGAACCTTCTGGCCTACCTCGAAATGGGTTTTGTTGGCGTTCTGCTTACCCTGAATGTTGTCCCGGCGAAGCTTCTCTTCTGCCTGTGTAGCACGGAACAGATTGGCAGCGAGCTCTGTGCTCCCCATGTAGTCCAGAATCTTGTGGCTCTTCTTGAGCCCTTTTCTGGCATGTAAGTCCTTGGCGCCCAGCCCCCCGTATAGCCCTTTGTAGCCATGATCCTGAAAAATGGCGTAATCCAATGGGGTCTCCACGCCAGCATCCTGGGCAGCCGCCGCCAGGTATTTGTTGTGGGCAATAAGCTCCTTACGGATTGCCAGGCGCTTCTCATCCTCGGAGAGGGATGTGAACTGCTCGCTGTCCTCCAGCTCCTGTCGGCGTGTCTGGATAGCAAAGTAGGTCTGGCCGTTGGCGATGACCGGCTTCGTAGGGTCGCCGTTCTGGACGATCAGGTAACAGGCATACCGCGAAAGATGTACATCCGGGACCTCACGTTGCGCTCCAGAGCCAATACCAACCATTTTGCGCACGTCCGCAAAATGGTCTGCAACGACGTTCCCGGATCTTTCACAGGCATGTTTGGCCTTATCAATAACCGGGACAAAATTCCGCCACTGCGGGTATTCCAGCAGAGGTGCCAGCTCCCTGGCTGACCAGAACTCGTTGCCATGCTCATCCTCTCTGCGGATGCCTTCAAAGCTCTCGTGGTGAGTATTGGTGGACGGCGTATCAGCCATGGGCAACCTCCCTTTGCTCAGTGGTTGTGGGTATGCAGAAGTCCCGCACGTCAATTTTGCCGGTGACTGCGTTGGTGATCAGGGCAGAGCGGTATTCTTTGAGTCGCTCGATGACTTGGATAACTCTTTCGCGCTGTTTCGTTAGCTTATCCAACGAAGTCTTTACGTGGTCAATGATTTCTCTTCGCTCGGTTTCCGGAGGCAGCAATACTGGTAATTTCTTGATATTACTGGAGGAAATCGACGCCAGATTTGTGCTCTGTTTTGCGGTGGTAAAAAAGTAAAACTTGGCGTAACCCGACTGCGTAAGCAGAGCTAGCCAATCAGAAAACTCTGGAATCCTAGGACGCACAGCGAAAACATGATTCTGATGAAGACATGGGTCGATTTCACCCTTCCAAACAGCTCCACGACCAAGTTTGTCGTTGTCACCACCTTCATTCATCAGTACATCCCCCGTCTTCAGGGAGTACCGCTCCAGTTCTGTAGCCAAAATTTCAATGTTAGTAACATGGCTGAGATCAATGAAGCCGTCCTGGACATTTGCAACTCTCAGATACGGGACTTCCACCGTTTCCTCATTTGGTAGTTTGCGACCTTTCGCTACGCCCCCTCTCACCTCGGCGATATATCCGAGAATAGGTACCGTCCAATGCGCCGGGATTTCTCCAACCCAATCGACACCTGAATCTTTCATGGGTACTGACGGATTAAGCCCCTTGGTCACTGCATCACTGATGACGGCCGTTCGTTGCTCGGTTAGCTTGCCCAACAACAGTTGCTTCTTAGCAATCAGTGAATCAATTTGAGTAGTTTTGTAGTTAAGGAAATCAACTATTGCCTGCTGTTCACCTTGCGGTGGAATGCCAGTGATAAGATCTTTTATGAAGTCCTCTGGCACGCGTTTCTGACCTCCCGCGCCATACATTTCTGACTCACCCAGATCTCTGAACCAATCAGAAACCGTTACGTAAAACAGAAAGTCCGGATCGAGTAGATCCAGATCGACTCGTAGCACATGGAGTTCTGTCGTTCCAAAGGCGCACCCGTTTGCCAGTCCCTTGGCAATAGCCCCCTTTCCATTCTCGAAGCAGGGAGTGATTTTCGCGACAACCACATCGTTGTCACGAAAATAGGTATAGCCGCTGCCGATCTGCGCCAGCTCCTTGTCTTCATCTAGTCGAATACCGCCATACTCGCCGACAGCATCCATAGGAATGAATGAAACAAGTTCTGAATCGGATAGGGTGATCTCATTCTTGCTGGGATTCAGCGTCACAGCAAAACGTAAGCGCATAGCCTTCCAGTGATTTGGAAACCCATTATCATCGTATGCAGGGTAGGGGGAGTACCGACTCATCAAACCACCTCTGCCAACATAGCGACGATTTCCTTTTCCAACTGGCTAATCTCGCTGGCAATCTCTTCCAGCGGACGCGGTGGCTCGTACACATAAAAATGGCGATTCAGCGGAATCTCGTAACCAACCTTGGTTTTACTGTGGTCAATCCAGGCATCCGGCACATGGGGCAATACCTCAGCAGCCAAATAGGTCTCGCAATGGTCCTTTACCAACGCAAGCAGCTTGTCATGACCGGTTTCGTTGTCGTATTTCAGCGGCAAGGGCAGGCTGATATCAGCGGGCAACACCACGTTCTCGGTATCGCGCAACTCCGGATCTGGCTCTGGATTGCCCTTCTTGTCGCGGCAAATGTCGGCCTCTGGGTCTCGCTCTGACAGCGCCGCCAGTATCGCCTTCTTCACCGGAGCGCCTACCTTGAGGTCGGCTTTTTTCAAAGCCTTATTCAGCTCTCTATTCAAGACGGCTTCAAATTCATCCCGGTTCCGGTACAAGGTGTCGCCATCCAGCTCTTCCAGCAGGTCTTTTATGGCAGCCTGAGTCTGTTTACCCGCCTCAATTTCTGCCTGATAGGCTGCCGGGTCCTTACGTTTTTTACTGGTGGCCAGGTTGGCAAAGGCGCGCTGTTCGTCGAGTCGAGCAATTCTCTGGGGGCTGGCCTGAAAATTCAGCCTTAACGGGCGTTCCACTGTGATTTTCAGATAGCCAAACTCGTGGTTATCAAAGATCTTGCTGACGGTACGGGTTTCGGTTGCTGTCGGCCTTGATGAGCCTTTGCTGTGTACGGGTACAACAGAGGTCGCATCGTGCTGATGTTCAGCGTACAGGCGCACCAGCTCACGGATATGCTCCTCGGCCAGCTCGTTTCGCTTGTTACCCAGGCTTTTGTCCATCTTTTTGTAATGGCGGGTGCCGTCGATTAGCTGCACTTTGCCTCGGCGGTGTTCGGGCTTGCGGTTACTGACAATCCAGACGTAGGTGTAGATGCCGGTGTTGTAGAACATCTGGTCCGGCAGGGCCACGATGGCATCGAGCAGGTCGTTTTCGATAATCCAACGGCGAATATTGCTCTCACCACTACCGGCATCGCCGGTAAACAAGGGAGAGCCGTTAAAGACCACGGCAATCTTTGAGCCGTCACCACCCTCATTGATACCATCCACCAGCTTCGGCGGGTTGTGCATCTTGGAAATCATGTGTTGCAGGAAAAGCAGCGAGCCATCATTGATTCGGGGCAGACCCGCACCAAAGCGCCCGGAAAAGCCCTGGTCGTCGTACTCTTCACGAACGAAATCTTCTTCCGGCTTCCATTCAACCCCAAAAGGCGGGTTGGAAAGCATGTAGTGGAATTTCTTCTCCGGGTGGCCATCGTGCGGTACGAAGCCGTTGTTTTTGTTCTTGGCGTCTTTCACGCCCAGCGTGTCCCCATAGATGAGATTATCGATGGGTTCGTCTTTGATCAGGAGGTCTGAGCAACAAATGGCGTAGGATTCCGGGTTGTACTCCTGGCCAAACAACTCGATGTGGGCATCAGGGTTCAACCCTTCATGGTTACCGTCACCGCAAATGTACTTTTCAGCTTCCGAGAGCATGCCACCGGTACCGGCTGTGGGGTCGTAGATGCTCCGGTAAATGCCTGGTGCGAAAATGCCTTCCTCATCGGTAAACAACAGTTGCACCATCAATCGGATGACTTCACGCGGAGTAAAGTGGTCCCCGGCTTCTTCGTTGGCCTGTTCGTTAAACTTTCTGACCAGCTCTTCAAACAGATAGCCCATTTGCAGGTTGCTGATGGTCTTGGGTGATAGGTCAATCTCGCTGCTACAAAACTCCTTGAGGATTAGATACAGGCGGTTGGCCTCATCCAGCTTGGCGATTTCAGCCTCAAAATCAAACTTGTCAAAGATATCCCGAGCGCGGGGTGAAAAACCCTGGATGTAGGCAATCACGTTGCCCGCAATGTTCGGCGGATCAGCCAACAGTTTTTCAAAGGTGAAACCGCTGGTATTGAACAGTTCCTGTTTGCGGCCATCGGTGGCGATGCGGGATAGCGCTTTTTCCAATGCAGGGCCGGTTATGCCGCGGGCTTCCAGACGTTCCTTCTCAGCCAGTACCTTTTTCTGGTTTTCCGCCAATACCAAGTCAAAACGACGCAACACAATCATCGGCAACATCACGCGCCGGTACTGGGGCGGCCGATAGGGGCCCCGCAGTTTATTCGCGATATTCCAGATGAAGCCGACAAGGTTTTGATGATGGTTTTGCTGCATGCTGTTCTCGGTGTTGAATTCAGGTTTTCGAGCGTTTGGGCACAGGCAGGTGCTAGAGGAATGTTAGCGCGGTGTCTGCAAACATTGTGGTTCTGAAATCACAGGCCATATCCCTTCCCTGGGCAACTTGATGATTCGGGCTACAGTCTACTTTCAAAACTTTCACATGGGAAAGTTCAGGCAGCATTTCGGATGCCAACAAATGGGGGACGGAGCCCCTGGGTCATGATCAACCCTCTTGTCTGTGACCAGGTCGGTGTTAGACAACTGGTAGGTCTTCGTTCGGTTCTTCGGCTATATAAGAAAAATGTAACCTGCAAAGTGGAGGAGGCTATCTGTGGAAACGACCGCCGCAATTACTAGGGAGTCTCTTTACGAGGAAGTATGGACTGAGCCGGTTTCCAGAGTGGCACCTCGGTACGGGATCTCTGATGTTGCGTTGGGGAAGGTGTGTCGTAAGTACAGAATACCGTTGCCGCCGAGGGGCTACTGGGCAAAAATCAATGCTGGGAAGTCCCCCAGAAAACTCCCGCTTCCTACCGCCAGGGAGTTTGAGAATCACTCCCTGCCTCTTAGCCGATCGCCCACCTATGATCCGAACAACCCCGATGCCTCTCGGAAAAAGGCCATCACCGCCCAGGAACGGATCGGGCTAATCGCGGTGCCAGAGGAACTGGAGTCACCGCATCGACTGATACAAGCTGCATCCAAGCGATTAAAGCGAAAGGCAGGGTGGGACAACTACAAGGGGCTGCGCTCAGCGTCGGCAGAAATATTCGATTTCGAAGTGACTCACGGCGCCATCAATAGGGCACTATTGGTAGGCGATACGCTGATAAAAGCGCTTGAGCGCCAAGGTATAAAAGTATGGGTGGATCCTGAGAAGAGTCGTACTTTGATAGGAATTGGCGACACCTCGTTGCCAATAGCCATTAGCGAGCATGTTGCCAGAACCAAACATAAGGTAACCGCAGCGGAGCAAAAAGCCATTGAGCGCTGGCGACGATCTCCAAATCGTTGGGGAGCCGGATATCATTACCCAAGTCCGCCTGACTATGACTACCACCCGACCGGGAAGCTGACGATTTCAATCGGCATCTATCCTTCAAGAAGTTGGAGTGATACCCCTAAGACCTCGTTGGAGCAAAGGCTGCACCAGGTTGTTGCCGGTGCATTGGACCTGATTGAAGAGGAACGTATTCGCACCGAAGAACAGGAACGCAGGCGTCTCGCCTGGCAAAAGGCAAAAGACCGGTATGACCGTCAAGTGGAGCTTCGGAAACAAGAGCTGGCTCAACTTGAGAAGCTGAAGGCGAGTGCTGCGCAGTGGCTGGAAGCAGAACGGTTACGACAATATATCGATGCAGTTGAGCAATCAGCGGTAAGTGATGGCAGGACAAGTGAGGAACTTGCAGACTGGATTGCTTGGGCTCGGATCAAGGCAGATTGCATTGACCCATTGGTAGCGGTATCGGATGCGATCTTGGATAGCCCGGAACCTAGGTCGCCGGGCTATTATTACTGACAGGACTGATGCTTACAGAAAGCAGTGAGAAACTATTGGAGATTCGCTCGTGAAGGATCAAATCAATACCTTGGAGGAACAGCGGGAAGCTGCCAGGGAAGCGGCCATTGAGGCGTTTGATGGCGATGTGAAGCTAGCAGAATGCTGGCTAAACCAACCGATTAAGGTTCTCGGGAACGAGAGGCCGATCGATTTCATGGATAGCCTCGCACGCATTCGAATTCTCAGAAGCGTCATCGCCAAACTTGAACACGGATTTCCGTAGACAAAGATTTTCTATCAAAGTCGATTACGTGAGAGCTGACGCCTGAGAGTGAACGAATGACCGCTTTTGGGCGTCAGCGGCCAAGCCGGGCCTTGCTCCAGAAAAAACCGTCGCAAAAATTCCAGCAGCCGAGCATGGGCGTCTGAGTCTACAGTTGAACCGCAACATCGCATTCACTGATAGGAGAAACAGATATGTCCAAGTCACGTAGCAAAGGCACAAACCAAAACGCGAATCACCACTCGGATCAACTGAATTCGAATCGCGGTACTAATGGAACAAATCCGGCCAACGCCCACGTTAATGGCAACCGTGGCGGCCAGCTGAACCCAAATCGCAAACGATAAGGAAGCGGAAAGGTTCAAAGCCCCCACGCTGCTGGGGGCTTGCCTCCCAAATGAATATGACAGAATCCATCAGTTTCCCAACGCAAGGTGAGTTGGTCACCTATGCCTTCAAAGCCTTCGGGTTATTACCCACCAAGTACGATCGCGACTCCGAGTTCCGCGACAAGGCTAGAAGTTTTCAGAAGCTACTGAGCAGACTCAAAGACGAAGAGGGCCAGCTCACAAAGAATTTTGAGAAGGCTCTTGCGACATTCGATGAACGCCTTTCCCAGTATCTGGACGACAAGCAGGTCCGAGGGATAATCCTGGGTGTCTTGGCTGATCTATATCGAGAATACAACCGGACGATAATCGAGGAAGGCACATACCGCCCAAAGAACGATACGCTGCTGTATTTTCTGTTCACTCGCGCCACATCAGCTCTGGTGGAAGCCGCCACATTCCATTCGCTTCGTCAGCACAAGTTGTCCGGAGAAGACTTGGTACCCTATCTGGATATGTTTCTTCCCGACATCTCCACTGATGATGAGATTGTCTGGCCGATGGCTAAGGTCATTCGCTGGATCTATTCCGAAGCGGATTGTTCACAAATACAATTCCACGCTCCCGGAAGAGGCCCAGCCTCAGATAATCCAACGTTAGAACAGAACCTTGAGAATGCTGGAAACTGGGTAAGAGACGATGCGTTTCCGTCCTTGCCTTCGTTGCTGGCCAATTTCCAGTCTTCTCTGGCGCTGCAGGAAGGTACTCGAAAGATCCCTGAGAGTTTGAGCTCATCCATTGCGCTGCGACTTACACTGGCCCGAATATCGACGGCTGTATGCAAGGACATTCTGGCGGTCTATGGAGTGGGCGTGCTTAAGCAACTGACTACAAGCGTGCGGCTCTACTTCACTACAATTGCCGATGAAGTGAAGGAGTTTCGAAACGAGCTCAAACGGGCAAATAAAACAGACGATCTGAGTCAGCTCCCAGATCCGGTGTGGCAAGGAGCATGCTCACACTACTCAGAGTTCTTCCAGTTCAAGAAAAAGAGAGCGCTTGAGACTCTTCAAAAGCTCTATGCTGGTGATCCCGAAAACCCATTCAAGCCGGTTGTTATCGAGAAGCTCGCACGTGATATTGGACAGTATCCAGTGGTCACCCGCATGGATCAAATGTTGTTTAGCTCCGCCTGGTTTCCCAGCCGGGAGTTTGAGCGCCTGCTCAATCGAGGGTTTGAACTGAAGCGAGATACGCGGACAACAGAGTTGGACGTTGATCGGTTCGAGCAAGAATTATCCTTGGCCAACTTGGAAGAACAGCTGGCTTGGCTTGGCCCATGGCTTAGAGCGATTTGCCTCTACAGAGCAGAACGTTTCGCAGACGCCTTTGAGCACAGCGAGAAAGCGTACACGCTGGGAAAATACCGGGCTGGGCGCCACCAATACCGCCTGGTGAACCAATACATGGAACTGTGCGCAAAGACCAATCGTCGTCTGAGGTTCAAGCAGGCTCTCGACTGGGCAAACTATGCAGGTATCGAGGTAAGATGGATACGCTCTGAAGAACAGAGTAGAGACCAGATTGATTTCGCGTTTGAGGTCTTGAGTAAGGCAATTTATCCCATCCTGTAGCATCCAATTTATTATTCTACCGAACCGGGCGACAGCTTGCTCTACCGCCCCTGGATGCATCCAGAGTCGACCTTAGGTACCAAAATTTCGCTAGCTCCTGAGTACCGTTCGGAACTGGACCAAGCCGGCAGTTGTCGGCTTAGTCAGGTTTGAACCCAACTTCGTGTGCAGGCCTATTCGAATCTGCTGTATAGGCAAAGACAGGCCAAGCTATAGGGTTATCATGGACAGCCATTTCGTATTCGACCTTGCTCGAAGGAATGCGATTGTCGACAAGGAAATACCCGATCAAGGGTTTGCGCATAGTGACCCGCTTCCAGGCGCCACCTTCTTCAAGCTCATAATCAGACGCGATTAATGCCTGCTGCTCACCACTGAGGTGTGGGTTCGGCTTCAACTCAAGCTCAACAATCTGTTCCCAATCGGTATCTGCTTCAGGTGGTACTCCCTTGTACTGCTCGAAAGCGGACGCATTTTTTCCCGAGCTTTTATCGCTCCTTGGTGCCGTAACAACTTCTGGATTGCTCTTGAAACGGCCAATTAGGAAGTCTCGATAACCCATGTGGTCCCAGCAAAAGGCACGAATGTGGTAACGGTTGTTAACGAAGGCAACAGCTGTCGGAGTTAAACGCCTGATCCGGCCCTTTGGGGAACTCATTGTTGCGATCACAGCTTCGATAGATCGCTTGTGTTCAATAGCCGACAACAATCGAGCCAGAACCGTCAAATCATGCCGGCGCTGAAGCATTGGCATTTCTGTGGCATGCCCAGCACTGGGCGGCGCGTAATCTTCAATTGACTGCCACTGGAGGTCTTCGCCCGATAACAGCACCGGCTCAAAGGTTTCCGTTGGCTGATGGTAGGGAATGCCAAGTTGGTAGGGTTTCATCGCTGTCGGAGCGATCTGCTGATAGAGCTTGATGTCTTTTTGAGCCTGAGGCCGCGAAATTCCGAACGTTTCCATCAGCATGGTCGTGGTCAGCCGCCGCTCCCATAACAGTTGACGTTCGATGAAGCACAAACGCAGCCACTGTGGGTGCGAAAAGGCCCCGGCCTCAATCCGTCGACCAGCCAGATTCGCTGCAGACAGAGTGCTAGTATCTTCGCTGATCGCAGGTTTTATGTACTGCAAATACTGCATGGCAGGGCCCTTTAGCTGCTGGTTGCGTTCATATGTCCAGAATTTTAAGCCAATACTGTATAAATATCAGCTACCCATATAAAATATAGGGGTGTATAAAATATAGTGTTCCCCGTAAGTTCGGGTGTCAATCTTCGAGGGATGAGCCGGTGAGTTTCGCCACACTTAACACCAATTTGTTCAAAGCGATCGCTGGCGATAATGGGCGGTTAATGCTCGACCTGCTAGTAGAGCTCGATGCGTTTCTTGATCCGGCGCAGCTGGCGGATGAGCCGACGCCACAACAGGTGAGAGTTTTTCTTCGCGACTATCTCGCCAATAGTCACTTACGCCTGGAAATTGAATCAGGTGAGGCCGCAACCACCCCGCAAAGCCCAGAACATTATGTTTACTACCGGTTGCGCGATACAGGATGGATCCGAGAAGAGCTGGAAATCGGATACCGTTATGTGGTCTGGATGGCTCAAGAAGGTAGGCGACTACTGCAATTCCTCAGGAGTATGGGTGCTGAACACCCATCGCTTGGTGTGGTTTGCTTGTCGGTGCGCTCTAATCTTGCCGAAGTGGTTAAGGATCCGGCCAATGGGTCTTTGATCCGGAAAGCAGCCGATGACATGGAAGGCTTCCTCAACCGCCTCCGAGCCCTCGTGGGCAATATTCGCGAAATACACCATGTGATTAGCGGCGGAGACGTGTCAGGCAGTGGGAACTTCAATTTCTACTTCGAAGAGTACCTGGGTGAGCTATTTCTGCCGAACATTGAGAAACTCGCGTTGAAGGGCAACCCCAACCTTCACGCCAGCAAAATTCGCAAGCTGGTAAGTGATATACGATTCAATCCGGAGCGGTTGGAGGTGTGTGCTAAGGCATACCAGTGGGACGATATAGCGAATCCATCGACTGAAACGGTCGAAGCCGATCTGGATCGACTGAGTCTTGCGTTTGACGGTATTGGGCCCTTGTTCAAAAAAACACAGGACTATGCGCGGCGCATTACCCGTCGAATGCATGAAAGAATTAAATACACCGTGCACACTCCCAGCAATATAGGCCAACAGATCGAGAATTTGCTTGATCGTATTGGTCGGGATGATTCGATTGAAACCCTGCCCAGCCCGGTGATCAGCGAAAAACTGATTTCCGAAAGCCGTTTGGCCAAACCTAAGGCGAAATCGGTACCGGCGGTCGCAACGGTTCGCAAGGAATCCAAACCCCTGTGGGAAAAGCGAGCCTATAACCAGCTCAAACAAGAGCACATACACTTCCAGAGGTATGACCCTGACCGGGTGGTGAGCTTTATTGAGACAAATATGGGCGACCAAGCTCAGATGACCACCGATGACCTGACCATCAAGACTGCTGACGACATGATGGCAGCGTTGCACCTGCGCTTATTGGCGCAAGGTGTTTCTAAAACCCACGCTCTTTACCCCCTATTAGCTGAGTACAGCGTTACCTTCGACGAGCATGAATGGACACAGCTTGAATACATGGCCGGTCGTCGATTGATTATCACCAGGCAGGCCTTCTCGGAGATATCACGAAATGATTAATGACATTGTGCTGAGAGAGCTGAAAGAAATTGCGTCGCGAAACTCTGACGACTACGCCGACACTCTTCGAAAAACAGCTGCCTACCTGCTCCAGAAGCAGTGGGCCTGGAAAGGTAAGCGAGGGCAGAAAGAGCACTTCAAAGTCTGCGAGGACAATGCCACATACTTCCATAAGCTATTCGATGCACTGGACATGGACTGGTATTACGATCGCAACTTTGGGTATGTGGGGGTGCTGCCCAGAGGCACTGGAAGCCAGCTGGATGTCACGGCCACCATGTTTCTGCTGATATTGCGCAAAATGTATGACACTGAGGCCTCGATGGGGCGCACGGACCT
>TARA_B100001057_G_scaffold56862_2_pt1 | contig 31903 bp, 25 predicted proteins | sample TARA_B100001057 | Tara Oceans TARA_B100001057 (sample SAMEA2621839) | marine metagenome | biome: marine biome (ENVO:00000447); feature: surface water layer (ENVO:00002042); material: "saline water (ENVO:00002010), including plankton (ENVO:xxxxxxxx)" | depth 5 m
CGCTGTGCGCAACGTGCAGCTGCTCACGGGTCGAAAGTGGCGCCGCGGGGCGCCACCGAGAGTGTCCGGAGCGGAATAGCGTCGCCGCATTCGGGCACGCGGGTGCGACGGACCGGAATCCATGCGTGTACCATGTGAAAAACGTGGGCAGGGTGAATGTACAAAAAAACTCTTTATATCTTTTTTTAAACGCACGCGTGTGCCACAACACCGGACAGGCGTGTTTAAAACTGCCCAACAACTACCAACCCTTGTTCATTTCATCGGGGGAACACTCGATGCGTGAAAGTATGTACACCGTGGGGTCCGAAGTTGGACAGAGCTGCAGCTTCACGTTACTGGTTGTCACCACCTTGATCGATTTGATGTTTGCAAATCCGTCAGTCGTCCACGCCACGTCGCGCTCGGTGTGGAGCACTGGCGCTTCGTTCGCGTCCATGGCGCTCTTTCGCGTACTTGCGGTGCTGGGTTCCGGAGCCATTTTCTGCGCGCACGGATTTACGAACGCCGGGCGTCGGCGCACGCGCAACCTTGCGTGCCTCGAGCGCACGCACCAGCCGCACGCCGTAGTAGACGCGGCAAAACACTAACTGGAGCAGCGCTCGTGCGCGCTTGTTGCGCAGGCCGCGGTAGTGTTCGTCTTCATTCGCCCATATCGCGTCGCACTCCCGCGCAAACTCCTCATGCGTGTCGTAGTACGCCTCGTAGTCGCTCGGCTCCGACCCGTCGGTGAACTCCCAATCCTCGCGCAGGGCGGTGGGCCACTCCCGACCCGACTTCCGGAACTGGTGGTTGGACTTTGTGGCCTTGGTGGCGCGCCACCGGCCGAGGCGCGGCAGCGACTTGCGGATGTGGTCGTTGAGGTTGCGGTGCCAGAACAGGCGAGCGTTCTGGTCCTTGACCGTCCTCTCGCTCGGGTACGTCCCGTGGTGCACCTCCAGCGCGGGGATGCCCTTGGCCAGCAGGCCAAATCGCCGCGCCTTCTCGATGCGCCGCGCGTCCTTGGCGTCCATCTGCGCCCGCATCTCCACGCCAAAGGCGCGCCAGTCGATGGGTTGGAGGTCCATTTTCTGCGCGCACGAATTTACGAACGCCGGGGTTCGATGCACAACTTCGACCGGGCCCGTCGCTGGTCGACCCTCATCCACAGCGCTATATTCGGCGTTCGTGCGCCTAAGAAGAGGAGGTGATGCTACTCATGCGCAAGACGTCGCCGGATCGGATAGTTGTGCCGAGCGCGCCGAAGCGGCAGAAACTCCCCACCGGCAGCTCGCGCACGCTCCGCCTCGAAGGCCCACCGGGTCACGAGAGCTTGGTCGAGATTATCTACCCGTGCGGCACCACCACCGTGCACGAGGGGGCAAAGGGCGAGGAGCGCAAGGTGGCTGCCACCTTCCCAAATGGCGATCGCGCGATTTACGTTGGTGAGCAAGGGGCGGAGCAGCTGATGCGCATCGAGCGCGTCGAGAAGAAGCGCGTCGACATCTACGAAGGCAGCCACGGCAACGAGGCCCTTCGCCGCACCGAGCGCGAGGATGGCCGGGTCTGCTATTGGGGAGGCGAGCCATGCTGCGAGCACAAACTGCGTACAACTTACCGGCGAGGGGGCATGAAGGTGTATACAGGAGCAAGGCGCGATGAACGCGTCGTCGTCTACCAGGCACCCGACGACACGTTCATGCACTACCAAGGAAAGCGAGGCGAGGAGCAGCCGTGGCTCAAGGTGATGGACGATGGCACCGCGCAGGTTCTGTCCACGTCCACTGGCCGCGTAACGCACAGCCTGTTGAACGACGGAAAGGTGCTCTTTCACTCTCGCAATGGCGAGCGGACGACGTACACGACCGCAGGTGATTTTCAAAAGCTGAAGCGGCAGATCAGCGCCGCATTCGTCGAAATCGGCGACCTTCACGACGAGTCGCACTGCAATGAGCAGTGCATGAAGCGCGTCGCGGAATCGCTCAAGCAGATCCACGACGCCGCCGACAAGTGCTTCATCGCTCACGAGGGCAGGCAGTACGATCCAGGCGCGATCGGCGCGATCAGCGACGTCGAGACTGAGGAGGAAGAGATGTCCAACCGCGATTGTGTGGAGGATAGGACGATTCCCACAAACAGTGAGGCCTCGGACAACGAGGTCGATTTCCCCGTGGATACGTAGCGACAGTTACCGCCGTCTACGTGCGTGACTGTATATTTTTTTAGCAACTTGTGTGCAGTCGCTTGCCCACACGCCCAACGCCGTCCCTCAACAGGCCCTGCGTTCGTGCGCTCGCGGGTGCGCAAAAACAAAAATGCCACGCTTTGGTGCGCAGCTGGAAGCCGAGATCGATGACCCGTTCCACCATCCACCGACGGCGATACCGTACAAGTGGGACACGACCGGGCGCTGCGTGCACATGGATAGCCTCGAGACGGTTACTTCTAAGCTCAAGGAGATCCAGGAAGCTGTGCAGGCACTGGGCGACGACGAGGCAATCAACGAAGGTCGATTCGTGACCCTCTCCAATCAGCTACGCGACGTCTATGAGGCGGCCGAGCAGCTACGCAAAGAGGCCCACGAAGCCGGTGCGATGAGCGTGGGGTTTTGCGCGCTCCTGCACCAGCCAGAGCAAGCCAACGTCACGGCCCTCGCGAGCTTGCTATGCGACCGCGGCTTCTGCCTGACCCTGCTCAAGCTGAAAATCGAACAGTTACGCATCATACAGGGCAACCCTGGACACGGGGCGGTGCTCGACCTCTCCAGTACGGTCGTGCTTGAGATGTGGGGCAAAGAACTCACCGACGGTGCCATGAAAGCGTGGGGCAAGATCACGTGGGGTTGGCAGAGCACCGATGAGCTTCACGACCCCAACTGGGCGGGGACGCCGAGGCTGGTCCCGCGCCACTTTGCGATGACTGTGTGCAACCTGATCGCCATGCGTCTCAACCTCTGGCCAACGATCAAGACACACCTTGACGCGCTGCAAATTCGCGGCCGTCACATGTTTCCCATCGACACGTGGTCAAACCCGACTGTCAACGAGATGATGCTGATGGAGCCGCGATGCATCAGCTTCGTCGCGGATGCGGGACACATTGACATGAACGAGCTCGCGCGCTCGGGGCCCGTGCGGCGCTCCGACACGGCGCGCCCTCTACTGAACACACTCACGCCGGACCAACGCCGACTCCTTCACAATGGCGTCGAGCATATTCACACCTACCCCAGGAAGACGTTCCCTTTTCAGGGCATCTGGTGGGAAGCCACGATCCACGAGTGGCCGCGCGAGCAGCTTCCCGATCTCAACAACCTCCTGGCGGGCATGTACTGGTAGTGTGCGTGCGTGTGCGTATGTGTGCGTTTGAATTCACTTGACGCTCTTTTTTTTCCAAACCCGACCACACGAACACACGCACACGCACACAGAAACGGCGATTCACGCAATGAACACAGAAAACGCCTCGGCGATGGGTTCGCGGCACATTGGGCATGTGCCAAAGCGCCGGACAACGTCGAGGCATCCGGAGCAGGTAGATTGGTGCCGGCACGGCAGGCACACAACGTCCTTGTCTCCATCAAAGCAAATGATGCACTTGGTGTTGGCGCCCGTGTCGGCCTGGTCGGGCGCGACGGGCGCGACCATCGCGGGCGCGGGCTCGGGCGCGGGCGCGGGCTCGGGCGCAGCCTCGGGCGCAGCCTCGGGCGCAGCTTCGGGCGCGGGCTCGGGCGCAGCTTCGGGCGCGATGTGGGTGGCGGCGTGCAGGAATTGGCATTGATCGCCGTAGCGGCACTTGCCGCGGGCAAAGTACCAGCAGGGCCGCTGGTTCAGCCGCCGCAATTGCTTTTGCGATGGCTCTTTCTTAAACTGTGGCGGCACTGGCAGCGCCGGTGCCGCGGATGACGATGCGGCCGACGACGACAGTGGCGATGGGGGAGGCGAGGTCGGCGACGACTCACCCATCGGCGAGGCGTCCGTAATCTCGAGGGACGCCGCGATGGCCATGTCGAGGTCTTCGGCTTCCCTGGCAGCGATTTCGGCGTCTGCGACCTCGCGCATCGTCAGCTGCACGTTTTTGGCCGCCTCCATCCAGTCCCGTGCATGTTCAACCGGTGGCGAGGCGACAGTCTTCGCCTCGGCAGCAGCGGTGGCGGTGACGGCGACAGTGTCAATCGCCTCCATGATGAGCCGCTCCGCCTCTTGGTCGATCGCGCTGTCGCAAACCAGTTTGCTAATAGTCTCTGAGTTGGCGTCGGCCCGCTCGCAGGATCGCTGATACTCGCGCTCGGCATCCCGAACAGCAGCCCTGGCTGCGGCACGCGCCTCCGCCTCAGCGGTCCTGGCAGCGGCTTCGACCTGTGCGACCTGGGCTGCCTCGCGCGCGGCCTGGCGCTTGGCCGCTGCCGCGGCCTCGGCCGCGTTGCTCGCCCTCTCGGCCTCTTCCTTGCGTGTCTTTTCGGCCTCGATGTGCGCTGCTCGCCGCGCCTCCTCAACCTTGAAAGGATCGACCCACTTCTTGCTGGCGCGCGCCGTGGCCCTTGCCGCCGCTCGCTGCTCCTTGCGTGCCTGCCGGGCGGCGGCAACGGCCGGGGCAGCGGCTTCTGCCTCGGCTTGCGCGGCTTGCTGACGAGCCGTCTGGGCCTCTTCCTGGCGCCGGAGAAAGTCGGTGTGCGCCACCCGGTTTGCCTCGAGACGCTCCGCCTCGCGCGCCGCAACAGTGGCCTCGATGGCGGCCTGGCGCTCGGCGGCGGCGGCTCGGGCGGCCGCCGCGCGTTCCTCCTCCTGGCGCCATCGCTCGCACATCTCGGCGTTGCGCGCCGCACGAGCGGCTCTTTGGGCCGCTTCCTCGGAGGCGCGCTGCGCCGCGCGTGCCTCGGCGTCGGCGCGCGCCTGGGCCGCCTTGCGGAGTCGGCGCAGTTGCTTACGCGCGTGGATCACCCGTACGTAGTTTTCAATGAAGCTGGTCGCCGCCAGTCGGCGCTTGTCCGGTATTGTGGCAGACATCACGTTGCCGCACCGATGACACTCGAGGCTGATCTTCTGGCCGGGCGTGCGTGGGGAGCGAAACGCAAACGTCTTGTGGCACACGACGCAGCAGATGTTGAAGTTCCATACCTCTTGGGTGTCGTCATTGCCATTGGGCCTGGTTACGAACGCGTCGGCGTGCCGCGCCATCTGTGGTACCGGTTGCTCGCGCGCATGCGCCTGGTCGAATGGCGGCGGCGCGGACATCACGTGCGGTTCCAACCGTTCGCGCGCGTACTCCCGCGCAAGCGGTGGCGGCGCAGTCGACACGTGCACCGCCGGCTGCTCGTCACCATCTCCTCTGGAATCGGGAAGCAGCTCAAACCTCTCGCGCGCGGTTAGTTTGGCGGCCTCGTACCCTAACCAGCAATCTATGGCCAGGTGGACCATAGTCGGGTTGAGCTTGTCCGGGTCGAATGCGGGGTCCTTCTGCAGCTCGTCGAGCACCGGAAGGAACGAGCGCCAGGAACGGGTGAATCCGCACGCCATTGCGCGCCGGCGGAGGTTACCGCTCGCCTCGGAGATGTTGTTGATGACCTTCAGGCACAAGTCTCGGAGGGCGCGCAGCCGCTTCAGGTCCTGGCGTGCCTGTAACACTTGGACGTATCGGGACAGCACGGCCTCCGCCTCCAACACAAGCGTGTCGGGTATGGTGATGGTCATCCTGCCGTTGCACTTGTGACACTGGATGCGCTCCTCGGCGCCGGGAATGCTCGGGGCCGTGAACAGGATCAGAGCATTGCACATCCCACACTTCAGCTTGAAGTTCAGTGTCGCAGGTCGGTCCTTACTGAAGGGCCCGCAATCGGTGCCCGTGGGTTTCCAGGAGATGTCCACCTCTTCCATCACCCTGCGCCGCACCACCAATCCGTCGTCCACACCCTCTTTCACCGACGCCTGAGGCCGCGATGTTGTCGCAAGCTCTTCGGTCTTCTGCGGGAGAATTTCCGCGCCTGCAAATCGACTGTCTGTGTTGCGCAGCAACTCTGCCAAACCGGTCGTCGTGTCGCACAGCTTCTTCCATTCCGGGAGCACGTCGAGAAAGTGCTTCCGCAGCTTAGCATGCGGCACGCGATTTTTTTCGCGAAGCATCGCAGCCCCGGCCTCGCGCCATTCGGCGCTTCCCGGAATCAAGAAGCCGCAGAGCACAAACTTGTAATTGTCCCAGAGCTCCATCATGCCTTGCTCCTGGCTGATGCCGACGCCACCGTTGCGCTCCCTGGCCATGCGGACAAACCAGTTGCGGTACTCGACGTGGAGCACTTCCCAGAGTTGATCAAAAAAACCTTGCTTGTGCAGCCAAAGCGTGTTCTTTTGGCACCACGTATAACGCCCATCCGCGAGCGGAATTTCAGCCGCAGCGCCTTTTTTGCCGTTTATCATCACCAGGACCCACTGCTCCTTGAAGACCTCCTTGGGGCTCATGGTTCGGAATGGCGCCAGACCCTTGGCGTACTTTTGGTTGCATCGAGCGGCATTTGCCATCCATCGCCCCTTTGTCTCGGCGTGCATATTGTAGTCCCACTCTCTGCGGATCGTCTTGCGCAACAGCTCCAGTTCTTCATTGGTGGGTTTCCATAACGCATCGATCATTTGCGGCCCCGCATTCATGCAGTGGAGCTCAAAGACAGTGTACCCGACCAAGATTTCGGGCAGAAACTTGCCCGTTTGCGTCAGATGCTGCAGCATGCGGGTACACTCTTTGGGCGAGAGGCCTACCACGTTGGCGAGGGTGTCAAACCGTTTGGTGTGGTCGATGGTCTTTATAGCCGCGGCGAGTTTCGACGGTAGGCTCGGCATTTGCTGATAGTATAGCTTGAGCACGTAGTCGCCTGTTGGCTCGCTGATGCCGTTCATGATTCGATGCACCTCCGCGTCGTCGTGAAGCACCTCCACAAATACTTGCTCGTCGTCGTCATTGTCCGCACGGATCTGAGCCCATGCCTTCTTTTTGAAACAGAAACCGTAGGCCCAACGCTCCGTTCCCATGGCCCCGCGACCCATTACGATGCCAACGAGCTGGTACCGCTCGCGTAAACAGGAACCGTGGAGTGGCGCGCTGAAGCCATTGGCTTTGCGAAAATCGATCTCATCCGGGAACGTCACGGAGGCGTCACACAGCACCGGGTCGATGACCGGGTGCGGGGAGGCGCCTGACCAAGTTGGAACTTTACGGTCCAGCTTGACGAGCAGCGTGTCGGGTAAGGTTTTGATCTTATCGCGCGTCGCATACTGGTCTTCGTTGCAAGTGAAGTCAAACGGGTCCATGCAGTGCGCAAACATGTCCTCAAGGACGTACGACTTGTCGCGGTTCATCACTGGCAAGTTCAGGCAGTCTACATCCCACACGCTGTCGCGGTATCTAAGGTCGTCATCGGTTTGCACCTTCATCGTCACGCGCTGGTGAGTAAAGTACCGCTTGTTTTCGTTCAAAACATTGGCCTGGTTCTCTTCGGTGCATTCTAGCCACCGAAAGAGCTCTTTGATGACTTGCTTGGTCGCAATCGCGGGCATCTCGTCGCGGCTTTTGCTTGGGTTGGTGCTCGTGCACACCTTGTACGGCATTGCTTCTGCGCGTGCGCACGACGGGTCAGCCGGGCACGTTTACGCGCACTCTTGCGCGCACGAACGCCGAGCGGGTGGCGGGGCAAAGGGAGCAGTGCGTGGCGCCTGCGACCTTTTGCGTGCATCCACTCGCGCTCGTGAAGAATGGGCTCCAAGTCCAATGTAGGGGCAGTGTTTGCTCCATCGGGTTTCACGTCAACCTTCCAGGCCTGCTCATACTCTTTTCGTAGCGCAGCAAGTTTTGTGGCCCTGGACCCAGCGACCCATTCGGGCTCCGATTTGGGCATGGCAAAGTCCTTGTATTCCGCGAGCCTCGGCAGGCCTCTCCAGGACCCGGCAGATTTCCAGTCGTGAACGCGCCGCACGCCTTGGCGAAGCAACCAAGTTTCTTCGACAACCTCCACCCCGCAATCGTTCCTAGCCAGGATCTGTACGATGCCGTCTTCGGGTAAGTCGATGCGCGTTCGCACCTCCTTTCCCGCCTCGCCTGTGTAGTGATCGCGGTGCCCATTAGGATGAATGCTGTAGACGCAGGATCTGCGGTTCTCCGGGCCGCCGAAGACGTCGACTCGGCCGTTTGGCCACTCTGAGTAAAAGCGCATCCCGTTCACGCGATAGGTCTCGCTTGGGAGAAAGAATTCAATGGTGCCGTTGTCCTTTCTGCTCATGAGGTAGCGACGCGCTGGGGCAGGGCCTGTGTAAAAGTGCACCTCAATGCCGTTCGCTGCCTCGCTGCGGATGCGTCGCCGCTGGTTGCGAGGGCCTGCGTAAATGTTCACCCTGCCATCGGACTCTTCAACGCGGAGCGTGCCGTCAGCCATCTCGATGCGACACAAGGCCGCGGCTGTGTCAACGTCTGCGCTGCCGGAATTGCGCGTTGGTCGGACCATTTTTTCTTTGCGCGCACTGGTTTACGAACGCCACTTCGGACAATGAAATGTCAAAAGTGTAAAATTATGCTCACGCTCTCCCCCGACACGTTTACCAGCACACACTCTGGAAACGCTCAATCGGTGTGCGGCACTTGGGGCACACTGAGAGGCTCGTGCCAGCGACACATTTGGAGCAGACGCAGAGGTGCGTGCATGGCAAGCACATGGTGTCCATGCGGTTTTCCATGCAGATGAGGCACTCAATGTCGATCGTTAGCTCCGGTTCCCACGACGACGCGGCCATCGACACGGCCGTCGATGCAAGCGTTGAAGTAGACGCCGGTGACGGTGGTGCCACAGCCGTCTCGGCCGCCTCAATCGCCTCCACTGCAGCGATTGCCTCGGCTGTCTCGACTGCCTCGACGATCGCCGCCGCCTCGGCTGCTGCGACGCGATCGGCCGCCTTCTTGGCTGCCCTGGCTGCGGCGCGCGCCATCGCATTGGCGGCGCTCGCATCGGCCTCGGCCTGTGCGGGCGCGGCCGCCTCGCGCGCGGCCTGGTACGCAGCCTCGCGCCTGGCCTCGGCCTCCTTGTTTGCCCTCTCGGCTTCTGCCTTGCGGTCGCTCTCTTCCTTGCTGTGTTTCGCCTTTCGCGCCTCCTCGATTTTGGCCGGGTCGACCCAATTCTTCTTGCACGCGCGGGCAGCCTTCCTAGCCGCCACCTTTTCGGCGCGCGCGGCCTTCGCTGCACTCATCTTTTCCTTTTCTTTGGCGTCCTTCTTGGCCTCCCTCGCGTTGCGTGCGGCCTCCTCCTCGACCTTCTTTTTCCCCTTGCGCTCGAGAGTGGCCTCCCTGGCCGCTTTTCGCTCCAGGAGTTTGCCTGGCCAGCTGTGCCACCGCGCGAGCGCGTGGCGCTCACGTTGCGCCTTTTTAGCCGCTGCCAGGATCGCGTCCGACCGTGCACGATCCTCTTCGAATTGGGCCTTGGCGCGCTCGCGCGCCTCCCTCCGCGCAGTCTCCTGCTCGGCCTTGACGCGCTCGCGCGCGTCCCTCTGCGCGGCTTCTTGCTCGGCCTCGCGCTGTTTGCGTTCCTCATCGCGTGCCGCGATTGCCGCGAGCATGGCATCTGTGCACGGCTCGGTCATAGTCGGTCCAGAGGGGCCAGTGCCATCGCACCGGTCCAAGCACGAGTTCTTCTCGGGTGCCCCCCTTTCATAAAACGCAATGAGGCCCCGCTTCTTGTACGACCGCCCGCCGAGAAAGGTGGCAAACTCGACGGGATCCACAGTGTCATCGTAGAGGATGCGAAGCGCCATACTCTGACGCTTCGGGTCGTGAACGGTGCTGATCCACAACATGAAGAGCCGGAGGTGGTTGAGCGCTTGCTGGGCTCGCGATGTTTTGTGCACGTAGTGGTGCAACTCGTTTCTCATGAAAACTGAGCGGGCCATGAGTGCCAGTGACTGGTCGATCTTGGTGAGCGGCTGCTGGGGTTGCTCGCTTGGCCAGCTGTGCCACTCCCACTGTTCCCAGCTGGCCAGTCCGATGATGCAGTTGCGCTCGCGCTCGAGGGCACGCCTCGTGCGATAGTAGAGGACCACGGTTTCCTGGTCACCATTCGCGTGGCGCCCCGCCTCGATCTCCTGAGGAAGCGTCGCGCTCACGGCGTCCGGACTGTACAAACAGTCGTGTCTTTTCGAGTCGTCGGTGCGTGCCCACTCCTTGAGCGCCCAGTTCTCGGATTGGCCGGCCGACCTTGACCTGTTCAAATACGCCTTGTAGCTCAGCAGGGCCGGACACTCGGGCGTGAACAGGGGCTGCTGGCGACGCGCCGCCTCCTCGGAAGTCTCCCCCGACTCGAGCTTCCACTGGCTCGCCGGACCAAACACCTTTGCGATCATGCCCTTGATCACTTGGGGCTCGGCCGGCACGGGGGGCTGTCCGCCTTCCGTGACTTGGCGGACAAAAAGGGCGTGCATTTTCTCCATGTTTTTACACGCGAGATCGATCCTTGATTGGAGTTCCCCTTTGATTGCCGGCAAGTGACGATGGACAATGGACAAGACCGTTTGGAACAACCAGGGACAGAGAGCGTAATCGTGCAGCTCTGCTAAGATGTGCACCGTCTGCGAGAAGTGCTGAGCAAGGAGTCCTGGTTTTTTCGCGACGTTGCCCATCTGCCAGTTTTTCATCGCGTCTTCCATGCTCTCGCCCGTGCCGCCCGTGAGGTGGCCCGTGCTTATCCGCAAGACGGCCAACGCCGCGGTTAAAAGCGCTTGGACTTGCCGGGCCGACAATGGGCAGATTTCAACCTTTTTAGGCACGGAAGGTTGGCGTCCCCAGCTTGTCAGCCGAATTAGTAGCTCTACGCGCTGGTCGTCATCGATCAGCGTTGGCGGTTGGCACGTGGTGGTTAGGCAATCCCACGTGTCAGTGGTCACCTTGGCCGACACGGGCCACCTGCTGCCATCTCGTCCGTATTTGGAAGGGCGTTTGGTGACCAGCACACCCACCAACACGTAGTCGTGGTCAGCGGTCGTATTCGAGTCACCATTGGTGAACTCAGAGGCGCGATCGGGTAAGGGGCAAACGCCAAGCTCGCTCGCGAACACCGTTTGAGCACCCATCTTCATGCGCACGAGCTGCTTGGTGTCTTCCATCAGTGCGTGCTCGTAATCCTCTTGCCAGTGGACCGTCCCGTCGCAATCAATCTTGTGCGACGAGTGACGTTTCATGGCGGGTCTCGCCCCCACGCGGACCGCGATGGTGTCCGGAATGTTGTTGAGCTTGAACCGCCTCGCTTTCTTTTTGGTGAGCAGCGCATCGTGCTCCCGTTCCTCGGCGTGCGTCTGATCGGTGCAAGTGTGTGCAAAGTATTGGAAGTGGAACGCGTGCAGCCGAAGCGCCTCCCTGATTGACGCCCCGTCCATCGAGGCGATGTCGAGGCACGTCCACGTCGAGGATGCGGTAAGTGGATCGACCAGGTCTTGCGGCAAAATCAACTCAGTCGCACCGAGCTCCTGCTCGTACATTCTAGGCTCCAACTTAAACTTGGGCGAAGATACGTAGTTGATGTAGGGGTTGGTCAATTCTTCGTTCATGGCCAGCGGCACGTGGCTGTTGAGGAAGGCCGAGAAGGCCGAACCGACCGAGTCGATCGATCCGTCTTTGGGGCGGGCGCACCGCATCTGCTCACACATTACGTCGCGCAAGTCCCGAGCGCCATACCTTTCGACGATGAGGTCCGGGCGAAGGACTGCATGGACGAGCATGTTCTTGCCGAGCCACGACAGAAGAATGGCCCATGTCTGGCACACGGCCTGACTCATGCTGATCCCATTGTCGCACATCTCGTCGCGCATCAAAGCCAAGATCTCAAAGACCTCCTGTATCTCCGAGCGCCCCTCATTGGCGATTTGCCGTCTCAGTTGGCGATCTTTCGCGAGTTCTAGACGGGCAGACTCGGGCACAAGCAGCGGCGCCGAATTCGGGTGTAGCGACATGAACGCCGGATTCGTCGCCGCGTATGCAAGAAGTGGCCATTGCTCGTGAAACAGCGCGAGGGGTGAGGATTTGCGTGCTGGCTCAAGCATGTCTCGGGACGCAAAGCGTCCATAGAAGAGCTCGTTGAAGTAGTTGGCCACGCGAACCCACCCGATTCTCAAGCGTTGCGACAACTCTAACCACTCTTTAAGGGCAACTTCCATGGCTAGCTTTGCGTCCTCGAAGCTGTCTACGGGGTACAGCAGCGCTGCTTTGCAGATGGCCATCCACGAGCGAACGCGAAAGGTGAAGAACGTCTGAAAGCCAATGAGCGGCACATAAAACGGCGTGTTGCACGTGGCCTTGGAAAAAACAACGTGCTTCAGAGCCTCCCGAGTGATGAGATCGGCGTTCATCCGCGTGGCCAGTACAGGGGGCGTCTCGATATACGCCGCATAATCAACATTCCGCACCAGGTCCAAGCGCGGCGCGTTCTCCAGGACCACTTTCCAGGTGTGAGGGTGCACTATTGAATTCGGAAGGTGGGATGCAAACACGTCGTCCATGTACGCTTTTCGGCGATCCTCGTTGCTTTCAAAGAGATCAAGGAACGCGTCTGGCATGGCCGAGGCCGCACAGGTCGGTAGTACGTGGCGCGACCAGCGGTACAGGAGCCGATAGACAAACCAGCCCGGGGGAGGATTATCTAGATATTGCACAATCTCAGCGTGTGGTGTTGGAATTCCTGTGGTCTCGTAGTCGTCCATGGCATCCACATTACTAACTGTGAACCACCGTTCGGATTTGGGGGAACGCACCAGAGCCGCATAGCCCACTTGCAAGCTTTTGGGGTCGGGGCGTTCGCACATGATTACTCCGACCAACTGGTACTTGCGCGGCTCGCAGTCGTGGCTGAGCAGCGGGTTGTAATCGTCGTTTGCAAAATCGATCGTCAACGGGCTAACCATCGGGCGTGTGTCGATATCATTCCCGTCTCGTAACGACCGCAGCAACACAATGGCGAGCGTGTCTGGCAGCGTCTTGTACACTTGTGAGCAAAGCGTGCGTATGGGCCCCTCGTGCTTTGCGTACAGGGATGCGCGCGCCAACGCATCGTGCAGAACACCCGAGGTCAGCGCCAACGGATCGACGGAGGTTACCAAGTTCTGGTGTTGAGTTATCTCGAACGTTGGTTTAGTGCCTTCGGGGCTACGAAGGTCGGTGCATTCAGACCGCACGGTCGTCGTGAAGCTGTACAATGCTTTTACGTAATCGCGCGGCCCAACCGACCCTTCTCCTCCATGTAACCAATGCTTCAACACCTCTATGGTGTGGCCGTTTGTGTAGGTTTGGAGCACGTCATCGAGCGGACATTCCGAAGACATCGGCCAAAGTCGGGCAGGCTTTGTGTGCGCGCAAGTAGTGTGCGCGCACGTCTGCACGAACGCCGGGCGCGGTACGTGGTACAGGCCACAACTGACAAATGGGGGCGTTGGGGCTTTGCAACTTGTGCAGCACTTTGGACTAACGAGAAGGGCCGTCCCATTGGGCACGCGACCATGGCGAGCGATAACGACACCAGCGACACCAGCGACGCAAGCGATGTGGAGATGGAAGATGCACCGCTCAATACGTGGGACCACCTGTCTTGGTGGATAAACTGTTCGAGTCGCGCGCAGCGTGGCCTCGTTGGCGGTCACACTCGGGTCAAACCACACGAGAAGTGCCGCCTGGACCGCACGGCTGCCAAAGCGGCGGCGGCGGCGGCAGCGCGGCCCTCCACTGGCGGAAGGCAAGCGACCCTCTTTGCGCACGCGCGCCCCGCACGGTGGACAGCCGCTTCGATGACACTCAACACCGACATAATTGAGGCGATCATTCTCCATCTTGTGACGCAGTCTGATGCACGCACGCTTCGCGCGTTGGCCGTGGTCAATCACGAGTGCGCAAAGATCGTGCGCGACACGCTGCAGCGCGCGTGTCGCAAGCTCCAAAACTGTGCCTGGTCGTTAGAGGAGGCGCAACTGGCGCGGCGATCGATGGATTTCGACGATGGAGACGCAACTGTCATCGACGCGGCCAATGAGGAGCGGCTGCGAGCGCTCCACGCGTACGAGATCTGTATGCTCGAAACAGGCATTCCCCTTCCGCGGCGAATCGACCTGGTACGGAAGCCGGGCTGCCGCTGGTTCCACGGCAGCACGTCGCTGCTCGGGCACCTGCAGAGAGGTTGCGAGCTTTGCAGCAGCGAAGAGGCGCGCGACACGGGCTTTCGGGCAGGGCCGGTGGCGCTGTTTGCATGCCGCAAGTGTGCGCACAAGAACTGCGTGCGGTTTTCGGTGCACAAGGCGCACAGTGATCGGGCGTTTTACCACCCCAAGCGATGCGCGCAGCGCGTGACCACGCGCTTTCCGCGCTACGAATCCGAGGCCAACAACTACGCATGTGCATTGATGAGCAAGCGCGAGTCGCATCGACGAAGGATGACGGGCAGCCGCCTACCCAAGGCTCGGAGGACGGTGCCACTCTCGCGTCGCGTGCACACCAATCAGCAGCCGTGGACCCGTGCACTACAAGACAGTTGGCAGCTCTGGTCGGACGAGTTCCATGGGCCGATGGTTGACGTTGACGAGATGCCGTTTGAGCTGTGGCACGAGCTGCCATCCTTCATCCCGTCTCATTACACCTTTGCGCGAGTCATGGGACTTGGCAGCGCCGGCGAAGACGCGCGCGTCCAGGCAAAGAACCACAACGCGGCGCGGCGCCGTTTGCGCGCGCTTGTCGATGCGCGCCGCGCCGCGTTCAACCGCATTGCGCACACCCACCGCGAAGTTATCTACCGTGTGAACCGCATCGTGCGCGAGCGCGGCTTTCGCGCCTGGCTCCAGGTCATCGAACTGTGCTGCGCCGCGCGCGCCTTTGAACTACGGTGGCTCTTCCGTGCCGACGAGTCGCGATTCGGCGACTGGCGCAAGGCGCGGTACAAGCTGCTCGACATGCACCCGGTCGCCCTCGTCGAAGGTGTGCATCGCATCAGCAGCGCCACGCACGTGCTGCAACGAGTGTTTTCGCAGGTATGCTACTCCGACGGGTCCAGCCCTGACAAGTCCCCAAGCAGGGCCGAACCCACGCGTATGTGCGTCCTCGAGATTCTCAAGCACCTTCCTATGTCATGCCTTTGCCCCGGTCTTGTGGACTCGCTCTACAAAAAGGTGCAACATCTGCGTCACGCAGAGTTGGTCTTGACGCTCGTCAATGACGAGTCGCAGCCCGCGGGCGACAACCAGCGCTTGCTCGTCAAGGTCATGGTTGACCGGTGCGTCATCGGCCGGCCCAATCTCGAGCTCTACGCCATCATGACCCCGTACACGATCACGAGGCTGTACAGCCTCGTGGACTATCCCGAGCATGACTATCTCTCGGTCGAGGTGGTCTTGCGCGTTCAGCAGATCGCCAACAGCTTTCTCAGAGTGGAAGCGCGCGACCGGGCGCGCGCCATGCTGTACGCGCTCCCGGGCGCGTGGCCGTATGCGTGCACCTGGGAGCGAAATTCTTGAGCACTGCCTCCGTGGGCGGAGGCGTTTGGTGTCTGGCAAAACTGTGAGGCTGGCCCAGCCTCACAGTTGCGGTTGGGTGGGGAGGAGGGGAGGGGAGGAAGCCAGCGGGCGCATCGTCGATTGTCGATCATTCAGTAGTAATTAATTATTTACATCAAAACATGAGCACTTTGTTCCCTTGCAAAAGAGACCCTGGGCGGGCGCGAAATTCCCACTGAAGAATTTATTAAGTGGGTTTGGCAGGCGGTCGCTACGCAGCGGCCGAGTCAGCCTCCAGCAGTTTTTGCTTCGCCTCGCGCTTGGCCTCGCGCTTCTCCTCGCGCTTCCCCTTGGGTGCCGCCGGGAACAGCGAAGGGTCGATGCCGACAACGATGGCTTGTGGCTCCACTTCGGCCTTTGCGGCCGCAGCCTCGGCGGAAGCAGCCTCGGCCGCTGCCTCCTCTTCGTCTGGCTCCCGTTGCATATTTTCTAGCTCCTGGAGCAAATCCTCCTCGTCGTAGTCGTCCGCCTTGGCGAGTCCGCCCATGACCTCGTTGATTTCCTCTGCCGCGTCGCGCAGCTCCGCGCTGCCGTCCACCGCGTTCTCCGCCTTTTCGAGAAGGCCCTTGGTCCGTTTTTTTGTGGTCGCAATCGAGGCCGACAGCGCCGAGGCGATTTCTCGCTGTAGCGCCGACGATTGCAGCATCTCTTGCTGCTGCTCGATCGCAGCGTGCGTGCTCGCAGCGACTTCGGCTTGCTTTTCCAAGGCTTTGGCGCGCTTCAGCGCGAGCATGGCTTCCTGCTTCTTGCCCTGGCCCATCAGCGCCTTGGCCTTTGATCGGTTTGCTCCCGCTTTGGCGTACAGCTGCTCCGCGTGGCTCTCCATCTTCTCGGCCGCTTTTTCGAGGCGCGCATTCGTGCTCGTTGTGCTCCCGCCCGCGGCGCTCTGGCCAAAGACCGCCACGTCCATTCCACTTTCCTGCGCGACGCGGCTCCGGCCCCGTCGCAAAAGAAAGGGAAAGCACCCACCTCCGCACCCTCGCTGTTGCTGGGCCTCGTCCTCCAACTCGCCGCCGGACACCAGCTTGTCGATTTTCAACGCCATGGCCTTTTCGGCCTCCTTCATCTTGGCGATCTCCGCCATCTTAGTCTGCCGGTTCAGTTCCATGGCTTTGGCTATGAAACCCACTACTTGACTATGTATCGATAGCGAGGCGCGCCAAAACATCGAGGTGATGTGTTAAATACTATCATGGCCACGGCCGCCTCCAGCGTGGCCACGTCGGTTCCGCACTGGTACCGTTCGGGTGCGCGATACGGTTGATAGCCTTCCAACATGTCACATGCGTCCTCCACCTCTGCCCGCGTGAATGGGTGCATGCGCACGTTGTACGCGAGGCCTAGGATGGGTTGCTGATGACCGACGCGCGCCCCAGTCTCGCGGCACGCCCAGGTGGCTGTTCGAGTCGGGTTCAGCGCCAACGTGAGCGCCGTCTTTATGGTGTGCGACTTGCGGCCGGCACGCAGTTGCTTTTGTACCCATATGTGAATGCTTGGCGCGTTACGCGACAGCGAGAGCGCGAGGTCGTGTGCGCGCGTGCGACGCATCGCGGGCACGGACAACACGTATGCGATCACCGCTTTGGCCGTGACCTTGGCGTGTGAGTGCAGCATTGGAATCGGCGGCGGGCATCCAAGCGATTCCAGGATTGCTCGATCTGCCCAGCCTTCGTACTGGGAAGCATCGCTGCTGCTGCACTCCGTCTCCGAGCCTGTGCGAGACCAGTCGCGCCCGTTCCACACCAGGGCCATACGCCCATGCACGAACGCTGGGGGTGGGGGTGGGTAAAAGGCGCAAATTTAAGAGTACGCGCATTCACAACACGCGTCCGACTACGGTTATGGTGCACACCGCTTGAATTCGGCCTTAAACAGTGATGTCTGGCCCAAACCGTCGCTTAATACCGGATTCAAACAGCGAGAGCTGCGTTGTAGGGGTTTGTCGGCCTGGAAATTGCTCGCCGGGCTGGTGATCGGGAGTCACGTACTCACGCACAACACCCGCCAGAGCCGTCTGCACAAGGTTGATGCCTCTTCGGGCTTCGCGCGCTTCCCTGTTCACCTCACGCTCGTCGCCGGTTCGCCTCAGCCACTCGTCCTTGGTCTCAAGAAACCCATCCTTTGAGTCTGCGGTCGGTCGATGCGGGCGCACCATTGGCGCGCGTGCCGATGGACGTTCGCAACATGTTGTAGATTAGCGCATGCAGGCTAATCAAGCGCTTTCCAACACGCCGGCTCGAACGCGCGTCGGAGCAGCTGCACGCAAAACGCCTCCTCGTGTTGCAGGAGGCCCGAGCCGAGGGCCTTGCTCTGGCCGTCGAGGTACTCCACCTGCACGGTCTCATTGAGCACGTGCGTGCGCGTCTGCGTGATGCCGTCTGAGTCGGGCGGCGAGACACGCACGTGCTGCTGCGCCGACTCGTGAGCGAGCAGTTTGGGCGCGATGAGCATCCGCATCGACGACGTTGCGTGGTCGTACAAGAAAGCCGCAGGCATCGCCAGTCCTATCTCGGGCGATAGCACGCACTCCGCACCAAAAGCGGCCGTGCATCGCATCGCGCGTGCGCTCGCGCTCGGGTAAGCGGCCGCAGCGCGGTTGACCACAAACAATGAGCACATCTCGTCGCTGAAGATGACGCTCCCATTCCAAAACGCGCACTCGGGCGGCAGCCCGCTGCTGCCAATCGCCTCGCTCGGCCATGCCGACATGAAGCCGCTGTGCTCGTTGACGTGCACCACGGGTTTGGTCTCGTCGATGAGCCAGAACCCACCGCCTAGCAGTGTGACGAGTCCCGCGAGCTTGCTTCCCATGCCGCCGGTTGTCTGTGGCAACGCCTTATGAGTGGAGGACCAAACACGCGGCTTTCGAAATAGCGAACCGCCCACACGCACGGTCAAGCACTGAGGCCCCTTTCTCAGCATTGCATCGCGTTGACCACGGCAAACGCCTGTTGCAGGTGCAAAGAGAGTGACGCCACGCGGACGTTCTCCACGTGGAAGCGATCAACGTAAGCAAACCACGAACAAAGTATAGAAATGATTCGCCCCTGTGCGACGAGCGATGGCACCGGGATCGCCCCGCTTCCGTACATGTGAATTAGTCCCAACGTCAAGGCGTCCAGGTATCGCTTTTGCACGCAGACATGCTTGGAATCCTTGCAATTCTTGGTGAACCGGCCAAGCTTTCCGCACTCACACCCGTTCTGTCGCTTGCCGCTCGGCTGGATCCACTTGTACGTGCAGCTATGGTGAACGAGTGCGTGCACAAACGCGTGCATGGTGGGGGGGCACCGTCCTGTGCTCCCATGCAGGTAGAGAAGAGCGCCCTGCACAAAAGAGAGCCCGTGCCGCGGGTCCGAGAGATCATGGCACAGCATCATGTGGAGCGGGCGGAAGGCTCGAAAAAAGACGCGATTGATGAGGGCCATGCATCTTCCGTCGCAAAGCATGCTGGTGTAACTGCATCGACGAGGTGCACACGCCCACTGTTCAAACGTCTTGCGTGCAATCTCAGAGGCCACGTCTTCGGGAAGTGCCCCCCAGAGCATGCCTGGATTCATGTGCGCGCAGACTTTACGAACGCCGAGGCGCTACGTGCACGATAAGAGCGCCTAGCTCCAAACGGCCACGCACGGAGTGATCACAATCGCTTGCTAGTGACCCCCACGCCCGTTCTCTCATTCTGTGAAATAGGAATGCAAAAAATCTTTCACATGCTCACACTTGCACACCCACACAAACACACTTGCGCGCGCGCGTGGTGCATGCGGATCGCCTCACGCCGCCGCAGGCGGCTGGCCGGTCCAGCCCTCCGGCGCGGTGCGGCGCCACTCTTTGGCCTCGCCATTGAAGAAGAAGCGTGGGGCGCACTGCTTGAAGAGGTCCCTGTAATCGAAGACGTCGCTCCTGCGGCCCTTGGGACCGGGCTCGATGGCCTGGTCCGGCGCGTGGCCCGGCCGCTCCACCAACTTGAGCCGGAGCGTGCCCGCCTTGAGCAGGGCCTCAAAGGTGGCATTCTCCGGCGTGGTGCCGTCGTCGGGAAAGCCGGACAAGGTCTGTTCTGGTGATGACTCCGCCGCCGCCGCCTCAGCCGCCGATTCCTCCTCCTCCTCATCGACGAGTTCGACGACGCGCTGCTTCTTGGCACGGTGCTCACTAACCAGCGTGTCAAAGTGCTTGTCGCGGACGTTGGCGTACACGAGGCTGATCTCGAATTTGGTCTCGTCCGACCTGGTCTGCTTGTAGACCTGGACGTGTTTCATGTCGTCTTTGAAATCGTCCATGGTGCGCAGCACGTCCAAGACGTGACCCACGGTGACGTCGGGGTGATCCTTGGCCGGCACGTAAAAGTCAAAGATCCCGTCTTTGATCGGGTCCTCGTGATCTTCAAACGCAGGCTTCGCCTCGGCCCAGGCAGCCTGGACCAACACGTTGAAGCCACCGGTTTCGCAATTGACGTACTTTTCAAACTTGGCCTCGGCGGCACGCTTGGCCTTCTTCTGGACGATTGATGACATTGTGGCGGGTTCTGCGCATGTGCAAAAAAAAGGGGGGCCTGGTGGGTTTCTGCGCGCACGCGCGCACGAACGCCGGGAGCGCTTTGGTGGGTTCGCACCCAGCACTTGCGGACGCCCGATAGTCCCACGGCGTTCGTATGCCAGGGGACAAATGTGCGCGCAAAACCTTCAAGATGCCTGCCCACTATGGGACGCTACAGCCGGAGACGAAAAATTTCAAAGGATTCAGCCTCCCAGATCTACCACGCGATCTACAAACGCACATCCTGTCGCGCGTCAAAAAAAGGGTAGGGGCCGACGGCACGCCCAATCTGGACGTGGTAACTCGTCGCCTCGCGTTGCTTCGCCGCTTGAATAAGGACATGGCCGCAGAGTTGCTCGGCCGGATGTGCTTGGCCACACTCGTTATCGAGAACAAGAAGCACGTGAAGTTGTTCCGGGAGTGCACGCAGCCCACAATCAAGTTGGTGATCTCAAACTTTATGAACCGGGACGTCATTGCTACGACGATGATAGCCACGTTCACGAAAGAAATCGGCATGAACTGCGCCATCAGTGGTCGAGCAGCGTTCCGCTGTACCAAGGCTCTGCTCAAGCTTCACGATGTTGAAACCGCGTGGATCACGGCGTGCCTAACGGCAATCGAGAACCGACAGCCCACGCCCCCGATGCCCACGGCCAACTCGTGCGAGGTGTGGCTGGGTGTGCAAAATGCAGCGTTTCCGTGAAAAAAAGGTGATATATATTAAGACATAGGCTTTTCCCACTACTCTTGTGTCGGTTTTTTTTCTCATTCACACTTCTTGCCGCCACTTGTCCGATCCTAAGATGCTTTTGCCTACGCGCCGAAGCTCGCTCTGGGTGTACGCATCTATGCAGTTCGCCGTTGCCGTCGATAGGCCTGCAAGTAGCAGCTTGGTGGCCTTCCAATGCCGCCGTGCAACCGCCGCCTCGGCGCTGTGGTCGGTCGCGAGTACAAGCTTGTCGAGCGCGCGCGTCACCACAAGTTCCTGCGTCGGGACGTAGCCCACATCGCCATCGGTCGTCAACGTCTGCCTGAGCGCCTCCAAGCTTTCGGTGTGCCCACGCACGTCGTCAAAGACCAGCAGGCTGCTCGGCGAGACTACCCGCGTGGCGACGGTCAGCGGCGAAAACTCGGGTTGCACGACGAGGAGCTTGCCGATCTCGTCGTTGGCGTCTAATGTCGTCTCGATGCGGCCCGTCAGCCGGCCCTCGTGCGACAGCGAAAAAAGGTGCCCACGCTCACCAGTGGCGTCGCACGCCATCGGCCGCCACGAGACTGCATCGGCGCGCACCATCGTCGGATGCACCACATTCGTGCACTCAAGTCGCGGTGAGGCGCGGAGCGTTACCACCTCGGCGGATTGGACGAACGTGACGAGCACGGCGTCGTTTGCAAAATCGTGGACCCAACTCGGGAAGACCGAGTCGATCTGGCCGCACGTTGGGATCGCAGCGGGCGGCGCGTCCAAGTGAAATTCGGGTGGGAGGGGCGTGTACTGGCCCGTGGCGGAAGGCGGCGAGCGCGGGGGGGAAACCGCCAGCCGGTTCCAAAAGCCACCCTCGGGCGTCCCGATGGCAGCACCAAACAGAGATCCGGGACCGGTCGACTGTTTGGGATCCAAATAGGACCACGATCTGACCGACATTTAGAAGGTTGGCTAAGGGATTGGCACCCTTACCGTCACACCTTTACAAGTGTTAAATCCCAGTTATTGTTTTTCTCGCGATCGCTCCGGAAACCTAGATCCTGCCTCGGTCGTGGTAAATCATGTGCAACTCGATGAAACCGTGCAGGATCTTGCGCATCAGCAGCAGCTCCTGTTCCATGCGCGCGATCTTGGCGTTGAGCGCCGCGGTCTCGGCCTCTTGCCGCGCCACCTCGGTGCATAGCGTCGCGACGGCCACGCTGGCGTGCGGCGCGGTGAGCGCGGTGAGCGCGGGACCGCGGCCGGGCGCGTTGCCCCCATGATTGCACGGGCCGAGCGGCACGCGAAAATCGACATCGGGTGCCTCCTGCATGCCGAAGCGCGTCTTGGACTTGGGATCGGCAAGGTTGGGCTTGAAATCGGGCGTGAGGTCGCGAGACCGGATGAGGCCATCGCCGGCATCGAGCCAGATGTTCTCTTTGGATGGCCAGTACGGCACGGCAGCGTCGGGCTGGTTGCCCCAGTCTTCCTCAGCGGGCGTGCGCACCTGCATGCGCTGCGCAGCGTCACGAACGCCGAGGGTGGGCGAGTCGGATTTCTTCTTCTTAAGAAATTCTTAAGTAGAAATCTTGAGGCGCCCCAAGGTCTTTTCGGCGCTCGAGTCAAGTGCTCATCTTTTGATGTAAGATAATTCAGTAGTAATTAATGAGTTTACATCAAAAGATGAGCACTTGGCTCGAGCGCCAAACGGATGCTGGGCCGTGTCGAAATTCTCACTTTAGAATTTCTTAAGAAGCTTTGGCTGCGCAACCCTCGGCGTTCGTGCACGCGCGCGCACGCCCGAAATGGCCAAGATCTCCCATGCCACCACCGAGAGGGACGTGCGCAACTGGTGCCGCCACAAGTTTGGCAAGGACTGTTGGAATGTCGACAAGGCCATCAAACGAGAGCGGAAGGCCAATGCGCGCAGGGCCCTCGCCAACAAGTCGCCCAACTTGTCCGAATCGGCAATGGCAGCGGCCCCGGCGTCAGAACAGGAGCCGCCCCAATCCTCCCCGAACCCGTTCAAACGCACCTACCTGCTCAAGATGCGGTGGTCCTACTCGAATGAGGAAACGGTCGAGCGGATCACGCCCCTCGATCCGGCCACGTGCATCGGCAAGGGAGCCACCTTCAAAAAGACCGGGCCGCGCGAGGAAGGGGGTGCGGGCGGAGCTCTCTACCTGCTGAGCAAAAGCTGCTTCAACAACGACTTTGAAGACAGCGAGGTCGAGGAAGAGGAGGACGAGGACATCTACTTTGGCGAGCATCCGCTCCCGGGCTACGGCGGCAGCGATCGGATTCGGGACCTCGCCAAAGAGGGCGACACGTCGGACGTGCTCGGCCAAAAGCTGCTGCGCTACAAACTGGACTGCCCGCTGGTGATCGACCAAGTGTTGTGGGCGGGCATGCAGCCCGCGACCCAAGAAGCAATTCTGCGCGACTCGTCCGCCACCCTCGTGTTCCTCTGCGATGCGCTGTTTTGAGTCTTGTGCGTGTGCGTGTGCGTGTGCGTGTGTTTGTGTGACCACACGCGCATCGGCGTTCGTGCGCGCGCACGCCCGAAGCCGATGTCTGACGGCAGCGTTGACCTGTACGCGGAGGTTTCCCGCGCAGCGCGGGTTGTCTACACCGCGCTTGGCACCGGGTTGAGCGAGGTCGTCTACCAGAACGCGCTGTGTCTCGAGCTCACCCCGCCCGTCGAGCGCGAGCGCGTGCTCCCCGTTTTTTTCAAGGGATCTTACGTAGGGACCGTGCGCCCTGACATCGTTTTAGATGGCCGCGTGGTCCTTGAGCTGAAGGCAGTCGCCAGGTTGAACGAAAGTCATCAGGCACAAACGAAAGCATATCTGCGTTGGATGCCGGCGCCCCTTGAGAAGGATGACGAACTCGAGCGGGTCTTTGGGATGGTCATCAACTTTGGGCCGAATGACCTGGAGATGATCGAGGTGGCACCTCCGTGGGAGCCCCTTGCGCCCGCGCGCGAGAGTTGAGTAGGGAAAAGAGTGTGTGGGGGGACAGAAAGTGCACGTGTATTGTATTGTTTGGTTTACAAACCCTGCCACATCGGCCTACCAACTACACGGCTTTGGGAGCGTGTCATTAATCAAACCCGGGTGGGGTGGGGGGCTCGTCGTCCGAGTCGTAGGGCTGCGAAGGCGCCGCCGCCGCTCGGGGAATATTGACCACCAGCGAAGGCTTTGGTGCGGATGGGGAGGTGTTGACGGCGCGTTTCAGTGCATCCACGCTGCTTTGCAGCGATTGGATCGCCTCGTTGAGCCTCGCAACGCTCCGCGCATAACTCGATGGATCGAAGAAATGGGACGAATCCATGCGACGCACGCGGGCCAGAAAGAGTCTGTTGATTGCGTACTGGGTCATGAGGAATGCGCGTGGATCAATGGGATCAATGTCCCGCCTTCCTGCATACCAGAGGCGCTGTCGCTCTGTGTCCGTCTCCTGGGCCGTGACCATGAGCGCTTCCGCGCGCTTCACCGTGGCGGAAATCTCCCGCTCTTCCGGGTGGTGAAACTCGAGGCCGTTCACAAACACCTCGTACCTATGCGCCATGTTGTGCCGCTCCTGGTCCTTCAGCATGTACTCGTTCACGGCTCTGAGCGTTTCCTCATCCCACTGATCTGGCGTGTCCTGTTCGACAAGCACCATGAGCATCGGGGCCTTGCGCGCGGCGGCCGCGCGCGCCTCGACCGCCGCAAGGACCAACTCGGCGCTCGGCTCGGTGCGCGCGCGCTTCTTGCCGTCGGCATTGCCGCCCGTGGGCAGTGCCAGCCGGCTCAGATCGGGGTAGGGCATCTGCATGAGGAGGCGCCTACTTGCACGAGACGGCGCGTGGTTTATGACCCATGCGTGTCCACCGGTGCAGGCTTGCCTTGCGCCCTGTGCGCTCACCGCCGACCGGCGTTCGTGCCGGCGTTCGTGCGCACTCGATGTCAACGCCGGCGAAGAGACTGAAGCCCAACAACTTGACCCAAGAGCTGAGCGCCAAGTGGGACGAGGCAGAAACGACACTGGACGCCATAGAAAAGGGGGCGGAGAAGTCAAACGAGTCCAAGGAGACGCTCAAGCGGTTGCGGCGTCCGACGAGCCCGGACAGGTTGCCGCCGCACCTGTGGCCATTCCTCGAGTACCTCGAGAAGATGGAGATCTACAAGACGCACGACGTGCATACCGATCTCGTCCTCCGATCGGGACCGGAGGACGATTGCGACAGCGTCGTCGTTGACCTGGCCCTCGTCGCCAAGGACCCGGGGAGGCACTACGACCTCCGCATCGCATGGGGACAGCGAACGAACTTTGCGCTCTTGCGCGGAACGTGCAGCTACTACCAAGAATGGGACAAGAACCGCTGCCCAGCGACGGCTCACACGGTATCCTACGTGTACTTTCCGGAGAAGCCTAACCAGGGCGTGCTTTCAGGGTTTCAGATCGACAACGTTATTGTGCTGTGGCCGGGAGAGGAGGAGCACGCCTTCGCTTTCAAAGCATAATTTGTGTGCGTGCGTGTGTAAAGTAAGAGCGTGCCTTGGTTTGCATCATGGCCGGTCTCTTGCCAGCCCTCTGGGGGCTGCGCCTGGGCCTGCCCACTGGGGCACCCAAAAAACGGGCCAAGTTGACGGCCCGGCCGTTTTACGGCATCCTGCAGCTCGAGCCGGACGCGCACCCCGAGGACATCCGACGCAACTATCTGCTGCTCTCACGCAAGGTGCACCCGGACAAGAACCCAGGCGATGCGCAGGCGGCCTCGCGGTTCATCCAGCTCAAGGAGGCGTACGATACGCTCAGCGATCCGGAGAAGCGTGCGCGCTACGACCGCGGCGGTAGCGCCGGCGACGACTCGGCGGCGTTTGCCGAGGCCTACGCCTACTTTCGCGGCACGCCAATCGATACGGACGACATCGACGCGTACCTCGACGGCTACCGCGGCTCGGTGGTGGAGGAGGAGGACCTTCTGGCCTTCTTCGTGGAGCACGATGGCGATCTCACGCAGTTGCTCGGGTACATTATCGGTTCGCGCGACGAGGACGTGCCGCGCTACCTGGCCTTTTTCGAGCGGGCGATCGAGGATGGCCGGCTGCCGCGCAAGTACGCCAACCGCCAAAGATATCCATTCACGGTCACGCCCGAGGCACAGCTCGGCGGCGCGCCGCTGTTTGTGCCCGACGACGAATCCGACGACGGCGAAGACCGCTCGCCGCTCTCTGGGTACTTGGTTTAGGGCAAACGCGCGTAGCGCACGTGTGATTCGTTATCATAACTTAAGCGTCTGGTGCTACTGTTGACACTTGGTGCGGCGTTCGTGCGCACCCGTGCGCGCAAAAAATCCCCAAAGAATGCTGCCAAACCTGTCCGCGCTCCAGACGACCGGCGCGGGGGCAAACGACGGAACCCCTGCCCTGTCCAGCGCTGCCACCGGCACCACACCGCCCGTGACTGGCGTCGACTACCAAGCGCACCTGTTGCGTGAAGGCTGGGTCGTCATCCCCACGTCGCTGAAATCCGACGCGGAAAAGCTGCAACAGATGCGGGACGCCTTTGACCAACACTTTCGCGAGAGCCCCGAGCTGCTCGACCCGCGACCCGAGGACCCCACGTGGAAGAATATTCTCGGCGGCTTTGCGGCGCTGGGCAACCCATCGTCCTTCCATCACCCGTTTGTGCGCGCGATGCGCGAGATGTGCGAGGCCGCCGTGCTCGACCACGACGCGCTGCCGCTCAACGGCCGGCGACTGGAGCAGTGCTTTGATCGGATGATGCGCCGCATCCCGGGCGAGAGCACCGACGTCGAATCATGGCACCGCGACGAGGCGCTCAACACGCAGCCGGGCGACGACATCTTTGGCGGGTGGATCAACCTCGACAACGAGTCGCAGTTCTTCAGCTGTGCCCCGGGCACGCACAACGAGCCAGGCGCGCGCGACCGCAATGCCGGTTTCGCCAGAATCGCGAGCCCGGAAGAGAAGGCGCACTACCAAGCGATCGCCGGTGCCCACGGGCCGGTGGAGATCCCGCCGGGGCACATTATGATCTTCTACGAGCGGCTCGTGCACGAGGTGCTCAAGGTGACGGCCACGCGCATCATGCGCCGCCTCTTCCTCGGCTGGCGCGCAACGAGCGCGCGCGAGCCGCTCTTTGGGCAGCAGCAGATGGACGCGTGGATCCAGTCGCAGGCGCCGCCCAAGATCAAGTCGGGTCAAAGGCCGGCCATCTACCCGACGGCCTACTACAACTTCCCGCGCAACTTTCAGAGGCTGACCGACTTCTCCGTGTCGGTCTTCGTGCCGGCGTGCCTCTACCCACACGCCGTGCGAAGCGGCGCGCAGGCGGGCACGAACTGGACGCGCGTGGAGCGGAACATGAAGGGGCTGGCAGACTACAACCTGCCGCTGCACCCAGCGTACGACGAGCATGAGCGCAAGATCCTGTTCCCGAGTCGCCGCGTGCAGCTGCGCACCTTTGACGATCCAAACGGTCCGCGCGTCGCGTTCCGGCTCGCGTCTGTGGCCGAGTGGGAGACTTACGCCGCCGCACCTGTCGCGACGATGGACGCGTACGGAAACAGCGGCCGGCTGTTCCGGCCCGGACCCGAGCGCGTGGAGTAGAGAATGGGGCGTTTAGAAAGAGAGAGAGAGAGAGAAAACACGATTTTTTTTCATTTGGCGTTTCACTTACTCCCCCCACACGCGTGCACACGCGCCACGGTCCGTGCTCTTAGCAAAACCGCACGCGGCGGCCCTGCCGACCAACGGGTGGCATCGGCCGTTGAGTTGCCTCGTCGCGTTCGCCCATGAGCCGCGCATACTCTGTGCCCAGCGTGAATCGCGCGCGTTCTTCCTGTTTTCTGGTGTCCTCAGCCTGCTGAAGTACGTGGTTCACAAGGATCTCGCGATTGACCACATCGAGTGGCCGCTTGGGGATGCGGTACGAGCCGTCGCTGCAGGTCCCCACCAGCAATGACGTTGGCAACGTGGGTGCTGGATCGACCAAGCTTCGCGGTAGCCGAAACTGCGCATCTGGATGCACGAACGCCGGAACTTCAGTCGACGAAGTGGACATGCGCACGCTGCTATATCCCAAACTTGCAACTTGTTTAACCAGGCATACGACGAAGCATGCAATTGCCGCCACTGGGCCAACTGTCGCTAGCCGCGCCCAGTTTCGCGTGCTCGCACCCGCGCGCCGCATCACAGGTGTGCCCGTATTAGGTAGTGCAAATCGCCCAGAATGGGCGTCGCCATCCCAATTTGCGCATCTTCTCCGGCGTTCGTAAATTCCGATCGCGCAGAAATTGCGCGCAGCCGATCGCCCCTCACTGTGCAGGCCCAACGGCCGCGTGCTTCTCGCGCGATGGCGAGGACGTCGGGCATCAACGAGCTCTTGAGCAAGTACAAGGCGACGCAGCGATCGACCATTGAAAACATGGGCAAGGAGCAGCAGGAGCTGAGCGAGTCGGACGGACGCATGGCAGTGCAGCGCACTGCACCGGAGCCGCGCACGATGCTGCAGCAGATGCAAGACGTTGCGAGGGATCGAGAGGCGGCGAAGAGGCTCGGCGTTGACCGATTCCGCACGCCGAAGCGCCAGTGCTCCAACCCCGAGTGCGAAGATCCGACGGCCCGGCCGGAGGTGGATGCCGACGGCAATATGTTATGTCCTGCCTGCGGCCATGTGGACGCGGGCGCGGTTCCCGAGCTCGCTGGTCCGGACAGTTCAAACCTCTCTGATCTCGAGGGCGGCGAGGGGCGGACTTTCAAAGACGATTTGGACAATGGCGGCTCGGACAAGCGCCGTGGCCAGGAGTACCAGGACGAGGCCAATGTCGCTTACTACGTAATCGACCCGCGCGAAGTTCGCGGCGCGACAGAGAGGCAGCGCTGGTGGGCCAACAACCGCATGAACCAGGCGATGATCTGGGCCGATTTGCTTCGCGAGGACCACGAAGATCCCAACGGCTTTGCGATGCCGCCGGACGAGGTCAAAGAAATTAAAAACATCCTGCGTAGGGTGTGCGTCACCGTAGCGCAGCGCGCGCCCGAGGACGAGCTCACAAAAGAAGATGTTGACCAAGTCACGGGCGCCGACGCCAGCGCGATTCAGAACTTGGGCTCGCCCGTGCTGTGGACGATCCTCCTCGCGCTCGAGATGATCGCGCGGCGACCCGAGGGCTTCAAAGTGCGCAGGCCAGAGTTCCAAGCCATCGCGACTCTTGAGGGCATGCACGCGTACCTGGGCAGATTCCAGAGTCGCGCGACCAGGCGGTACGTGGAGAAGCTGAACTTTTACACCCGGGCGAAAGGTGCCGAGGCCAGAATGGCCCAGAGCAGCCTCGATCGAGTCAAGACTCGCAGCGCGGCCTACGTGGGGCTGGGGTCCTACTACATGCGCCAGGCCAAGATCGCGACGCTCGACAACCTGCTCAAAAAGAGCGGCGTGTTCGGTGTCGATGTGCGCGGTCAGCCCGTTGGACTGTCGTTGCCTGTGCTCAACAATGAGACGCCGGGGGTGATGGATGCGCTGCCCAACGAGGTGGCCAACCCCAGGGTCAACGCGCGCGAACCGGGGGTTTACAACCCAGGCTTGGTCAATCGCACCAAGGAGAAGGAAAAGGTGGTTAGCTATCACAAGCAGAAAAAAAAGGAGTATGCCGACAGGTCGCTCATCAAGCCGGACCCCAAGGCCAAGAAGCCCTGGGAGTTTGGCGGTGGTGAGTGGGCGCCGGAAAAGGCGCCTAAGGCGTTCAAGGCGGCGCGCGCAGGCGACTCGTCGTCCGACGACGACGACGACGACCCCAACCTGCCCCGGGAGCTCAGGAACCTTCCGAAGGCCTTGAGGCGCTCGATTTTGCAGGAGGAAGGACGCCAGATGGTGCAGCAGCCCGCGCCGCAGCCAAGCAGCGACAACAATCAGGAATGGGTGGGCTTTGGCGACGCGGCAGCTGTCAACGATGCCGGTCCTTCCTCCTCGTCGGACCCCGGCGGCGCGAGCGACGCGGCCGCCCCGGGTGTGACCGCTCCTCCCGGGCAGCCAGCAAGGGCCAGCACATTCTCGATCACTGATCTTCCGGACGATGACGATGACGATGACGACGACGACAATGTCGTCGTCCAAGACATGGACTTTGGGCTCGGCGATGGCTCGTCCTCCGTCCCGGGGGGCGCCGTCCAATCGGCGGATGGGATGGTCACGGATGAGGACGGTGTTGTGACTGCCCTGCCCGGAATGGGTGGTGACGGCGATGACGACGGCGACGACGGCGATGAGATCGCTCAGCGCGCGATCGCCAATGGCAATCTGCACCTCACCCTTGAGCAGTTGCTGGCGCAGCAGGAGCGCGACCTGGCGATCATACTGGAGGAGGAGCGCGAGGCGGCGCGCGAGAAGGCGGCGCAGGCCGCATTTGAGGCTGAGCGCAAGGCGGCCGAGGCGGCGGCGGCGCAGGAGGCCAGGGAGGCAACCTTTAAGCAGGAAGGCCAGTACGATCGCAGCAAAGATCCTCGCAACAACCTCGACGAAGGCATGAAGACGGAAACTCCAAGCTATCAGCAGCTGCTGCTACAGGGGCGGAAGAAACGCACTGAGTACAAGGGCAAAAAAGTGATTCGCGCGCTCTCGTACGAAGAGGTGCGAGCTTCGGAGAATTTCCATCGTCGTGGCATTGCGTTTGTTCGCGAGTGGCACGCAGCGCAGGCGGAGTGGCACGCGGAGAACCTTGCAAAGCTTGCGCGCGCGCAGGATGCCGACGCAAAGAAGGAGGCGTCGAGGCGCGCCCGTGAGGAGCAGGTGGCACAGGCGAGGCGCAAGCGTGAGGCAAAACGGCAGCGGATCATGGAAAACAAGCTCAATCGCGACGTGGCCAAGTTGGAGAAGGCAATCGCCAAGAACGATCGCGCGGTTTACAACCGAAAGGGCAAGGAGTACGTGAATCCGGAGACGGGCGAGAAAAAAACGGCACCCCTCGCGGGCTTTAGCAGAGAAAAGCAGGCCAAGGCAGTGGCACAGTCTGAGGCCAAGAAGCGGAAGCAACCCGATACGCCAGTGCAATTGAAACAGTGCGACACCTGCCGGTCGTTCCGCAAGGTCCCGATCAACGCTCGCAAAGGTTGGAGTTGTCCGGACTTTGGGCACAGGTGTAAGGAGGTGTGGCAGTGTTGGACATGCGGCTACGCGGACAAGCGGGAGGGCGCGCCGCCAGAGGGCTGGACTTGCCCAGCCAGCGGACGCATGTGCTTACCCATGCCCAAGAAGGGCTTTCCAAAGCCCTTACGACAGTGAACAGTAATGGGAGGGGCAGGGAGGAGGAGAGTCTCCGGTTAGACGCGTCGAGTGTGTGTGAGTGTTTTTTTGTAGGCGTTCATTCTTAAGATGATGTCAAATTAAGCCGCCTGACTCTAAGGCAATTGTGCGCGCACAATCACTGCTCGGCGTTCGTGCGTTCGTGCGCACGTGCGCATTATCGGATGAGCGACACTGAAAAATTTAACTGCCTCTACATCAACCGTAATATGAAGCAGTGGTACCCGGCCGGCAACGGCGTGGTGCGTTGCATGCTTGAGCCCAGGAGCGGTGGCAACCTTGAAGTGTTCGTGACGACGACCCAAGCCGAGGACATGACGCAGTGGCTCGGCGGCGCGGTGCGGACCAATGACGTCGCCGCGGCCCGTGCTTTTCTCGAGGCCGGCATCCCGCACAACTACCTCAACTTGTACACGTGGTTGATAGATGCTGTGAAATCCGATTGCCCGGAGATGGCCGCGCTGCTGTGCAAGTACGGCGCGACCGCGAACGGCAAAGGCTGGTTGGTCAATCGGATCATGAGGCGGTGCACACAGTCTGACCCAGAGACACGCAAGCTGTGGGAGTTTGCGCTCAAACCGCCAACGGACGAGTTAGGCGAGAAGGCCCAATACATATGGGATGATGAGATACAAGGTTTGAAATGCGCAACGTCGTGGCCTCCCTTTGAGCTGCGGGACGAAATGCCGCTGCCCGTCGGTTCCATCGTGATCCCGCTCGCGGCGCACCGGGCCATCCGCGAGCTGTGGGACGCACAATGCCTGCTGCGCCGCGCCGAGGCCAGGTGTCTCGCAAAGTTTAATTGGATGCGCGCACGCGAGCGGTGGCGCGCGCGCACCATCGC
>TARA_B100001057_G_scaffold233070_1_pt1 | contig 31602 bp, 26 predicted proteins | sample TARA_B100001057 | Tara Oceans TARA_B100001057 (sample SAMEA2621839) | marine metagenome | biome: marine biome (ENVO:00000447); feature: surface water layer (ENVO:00002042); material: "saline water (ENVO:00002010), including plankton (ENVO:xxxxxxxx)" | depth 5 m
AGATTAAATTTGCCCGGGTGATTGGAGAGGAAACAGTCGGTCCGATTCTGGGGCGCGGACAGGCCGCTATCGTCAATTGTCCCGCTGATGGGCTTCTTGGAGAGCCGCTGGCTGATCTGGGGGTTGAAATTGGCGCGGCGAAATTGATTGGACTTCTGAATTCTCAGGGGATTTGCAGGGATGGGCAGCCGCTTCGTGCGGTGCCTTGTTCTGCGCTACCTGATGTTCTTGATGCTGCTGGAGGTAGCGCGCTGACAGGCGCAAAGTTACTGGAAGACGCTGCGGCAGTTTGCCGGGCAGGGGTGCCGAGGGTGCATATCCTCGATGGTCGCCAACAGGGCGTGCTGGCAGATGAGTTGTTCTCCAACGAGGGGGTGGGGACCATGGTGCATGCTGATAGCTATCGGGACGTGCGTGCCCTTCGTGAAGATGATGTCCCCGAGCTTCTTGCGATGATCGGGAGATCGGTTCGCGCCTCTCATCTGGTGCCTCGCGATTACAAGGAGATCCTCCAGAAGGCCGATGATTTCCTCGTGTTATGTGTGGACGACAACGTAGTCGGCTGTGTCGCCCTGCATTGTTACGGGCCTGATCTTGCGGAGCTGGCCTGTCTCTACGTGAAACAATCTCATGAGTGTCGGGGCTATGGAAAATTGCTCGTGCAGGCGGCTGAGGAAAGGGCCCGAGAGAGGAGCATCCACGCTGTTTTCGCCCTGACAACCCGGGCGGTGACATTCTTTGAAAATCTTGGTTATAGGATTTCTGATAGCTCGGTTATGCCCGAGGACCGCGCAAGAAAGTGCGAGGAGAGTGAGAGGAGTTCCGCGGTTCTTACCAAGGAACTCGCATAGGACAGGTGCTCTTTGGCAGGAGGGGTACAGTTGCTAGTTCTTGCCAGGATCCTCCGGACACTCCGCCACGATGGTGTGGTAGACGGACAGGTTTCGAAGAGTCTCTGACCACAGTGAATGATCATGGTCTCTGGTCAGCAGATCTTCGGTGGGTTTAGCTGGTATCCAGGAACGATGACGAATTTCTCCCTCCAGTTGCCCCTTGGACCACCCCGAGTATCCGAGGAAGGCCCTGACAATGACCCCGGGAGTTTTGGCGTGTTTGATGGCGCCACTAGCAGAAATACCTGTCTCAAAGCAGAGACTTGCACTTTCGGACCACCAGAGGGCTGCAAATGAGAGATTCTCGCGTGAAACCGGGCCACCGAGGTGAACTGGGATCGTGGAGAGAGCTTCGAATTCCTCCTTTTCGAGAAAATCGCCCACATGGTGATTGGACGGCTGATTCAGGATGAGTCCGAAGGCTCCCTCCTCACTACTGTGCTCTGTGAGAAGAATCACAGCGTGATGAAAGGGCCCTTCCCCTAGCGTAGGATCAGCAATTAACAGTTGGCCTTCGAGGCGTATTGGCGCGTCATAGCCTGTCGAATCAGCCATGAAGGCAGAGTGAATGTAGTCAGAGGCCGCGTCAAGAGAGGTCCCGGAAGTGGGGAATCGGGCTGTGGAGGATGGCAATGATATTTTGGGGTTCAGGTCATGAGCATTAGCGACTAAGAGTCCTCTGTGTTCGTTGACCACACTAGAATCTATGCGAAGGCAGGGAACGGCGGAAACGGCGTGGTGAGCTTCCGGCGGGAAAAGTATGTGCCGCGTGGAGGCCCCGATGGCGGAGATGGAGCGCAAGGTGGAGACGTGATCCTGAGGGTGGATGGGCATACCGATAATCTGAGGGCGTTTCACTATAATCCCCGGATGGTCGCCAAGGACGGAGGACATGGGCAGAGTTGGAAGCGCCATGGAAAGAATGGAAAGCCTGTGGTGGGAAAGGTGCCGCCAGGAACATTAGTCTATCGCAGTTCGGCCAGAACTGTCACCGAGGCGGTGGAAATGGAGCGCTCTGGGGCAGGAGTGGATCTGGAGCTTGTGGCAGACCTGACATCCGAGGGCGACGAGCTCGTTATCTGCAAAGCGGGCGAAGGGGGGAAGGGGAACTGGCAGTTTCGGAGTTCTACCAATCGGACCCCGGAGGAGTTCACCCTAGGGACCGAGGGAACAGAGGGGGTGTTTTATCTTGAGTTGAGACGCATCGCAGATGCCGGGATGGTGGGATTCCCCAATGCGGGGAAATCGACCCTCACGACAAAGCTGAGTGCGGCTCGCCCCAAGATCGCGTCGTATCCATTCACCACTCTGAACCCGATGGTCGGAGTGGTGGAGTTTGATGACTTCAAACGATGCACGATTGCGGATATTCCCGGTATCATCGAGGGGGCTCACAAAAACCGTGGCCTTGGTCATGAATTCCTGCGGCACATCACGAGGTGTGGACTCCTGCTATTCGTCGTGGATATGGCAGGAAGCGAGTGTCGGGATCCAATTTCGGATATCGAAACTCTTCGGAAAGAGATCAAATTATATGACCCGGAGCTCTCCAAGCTCGATTGGTTAGTGGTTGCCAACAAGATGGATCTCGATGAGGCAGAGGAGAACCTGACTCAGTTCCGACAGCGTTTTCCCAAAGTAGAGATTATTTCAGTTTCAGCTAAGTTGGAGGAGGGGCTCGGCGCGTTGCGAGGACTCTTGTGTGAGCGGGTGGGGAAGAGAAATCAGTGAATATACAGACGGAAGAAGCATGGCGTAGCAGCCAGTGACCCATGTCGGAAAATGAGAAAACTCTGGTGTTTGTCTATGGCACCTTGCGGAAGGAGTCTTCCAATCACTTCAGACTGGAGAAGGCGCCTTTTGTGAAAGAGGGATGGATTCTCGGGCGCCTCTATCGCATTGATTGGTATCCCGGAATGCGGTTGGACGAGGAAGGGGTCCCGGTTCGAGGGGAAATCTACGAGATTGAGCGGGAAGCGCTGCGGGAGCTGGATGTTTTTGAGGGAAATGAGTTTGAGCGTCTGAAGACGAAGGTGCACGCCAAAGGGGGCGGGGATTTCCATGTCTGGCTTTACGAATACTGTAAAGAGGTGGATTCCGACGCAGAGCTTTTGCCCGCGGACTGGGTGCATCACGAGAGGAAGATAGACCGGAAGGCTCATGCCCCGCTCTTCAGTCTGGCTACCTTCATCTTATTGCCAGCTACTGCGGCCTTGGGTGCGTTCATGACCTGGGCCGATCCAGACTCTTTCAGCAGGTTTAGCTGGATCTTGCAGGTTCTCAGCATCGCTCTTCCGCTTCTGGCCTTCCTTGCGGGGAGAAAAGCTCACGCGCGACGGGAGCGGTGGGCTGAAGGTGCTGAGGTCTGTGCGGCGGTGGCCTTTGTCGTCTTTTGTTTGATGTTGCTTATCCATTTCCTTCCTTCCGCCTTCGAGGCGTTTCCCAACTAGTCGGGAGTAAGCGCCTTCTTCTCACCTGAGGGGTGAGAGATGCTGTTGCTCTGCAGCACCTAGCTCCCAAGGAGGCTCCCCATCGGAGCGTAGAGCTCGGTTTGGTGGGAGGTTTGCTCGACCAAGTCATCAGCAAGAGTAATTTTCCCTTCCTCAAAGAGGGTGATAGTACTGGATCCTCCGAAAGAAAAATAACCGCGTTCATCTCCGCGGTGTATTTTTTCGCTGGGAGTAAACGTCTGGGAAATGGATCCGACGTTCGTAGCGCCGATATCGATCATCACGATAGTGCCGAAGCGGCTGGTCTCAAGCTCGGTGATCATTCTCTTATTTTGCCACAAATAGGAAAGGTTGCGGCGAAGAGCAATGGGTGAAACGGAGAAGAGCGCTCCGTTGATGAGGCTGGAGGTGGAAGGAATTCCCGCGGCAGGGAAATGAAAGCGATGATAATCGGTAGGGCAGAGGCGGGAGAGAACGAGGCTCCCTCGTGCGAACCTATTGCTGAGCTCGGAGGAGCCAAGAAGGGAGGCAAGAGAGAAACGCTGCCCTTTGACAAAGACCGAGGTGATCTCTGAGATATCCGGGAAGCCGAGGTGCCGGCCGTCGCATGGAAAAGTCGCGGCCTCTGGGTCCGGGTCAAAGGGCCGGGCTTCGGGTTTGAGCCTTCGAATAAAAAACTCGTTGAAGCTCTTGAAGGATTCCTGAGGATCTGCGAACTCGGATGCATCGAGGCCGAATTCCTCGATAAAGGGGGCCACCAGCGAGCGACTCGCGGGGCGGGCCATCCGACGACCATACCAGCGGGAGAAAAAAGGCTTCCTTATTACCTGCTTCAGTAGAGAGCCCCAGCAGGTTTCGTAGGCGAGGCGTAGCCATCTTTCCCCGTAAACCTGCTCAGTCTCAAGGGCATTAGTCAGACGATTATAGTATCGGATTGGCTCCACGGCGTGACATTGCCCCTTGCGTCGAGGGCGTGGCAAGATTAGGTGTACCGGAGACGCTAACCCATATGTATTTTCAACATTCTGCGCCCTCAGTTGGTTTCACGGCTATCAGCCGGCTCCAGCGTCTGAGGGGGATGGGCCGAGTTCTCGGCTTTTGCGGCCTCTTAGCGATTGTGAGCGGATGCAAGCAGGCGGAACGGGTGGTGACTTTGACAGAAGCAGATCGGCGGGATTTGGTTTTGTGGGACAAGTCCTATCCCGGTGATCTGAAAGACCAAGCCCCGCTGCAATGGCGAAGGGTGCCGTGGACCCAGATGCGCTACTACAATTACCGCTTTGGGGCGGCGGGGGACGGTGAGATCTGGCTGACTGTGGTGCCGAGTCGGGCGGAGGATTCGGTGCTCCAGAATATTAATCGGTGGTATAATCAATTCAGGATGCCAGAAATTACGAGTTTGGATGACCTGAAGCAGGAGCCTGCCCTGAAAACGGCCGGATACCTCGTCGAGGCGGAGGGGACGTATTATGGAGGGATGGGTGCGGAACCCCGGGAAGATTCCAAGATGCTTGCTCTTGCTATACCGCAACTGATGGAAACACCCCCGCGGATCGTGACGATCAAGATGGTGGGTTCTCCAGCGGACGTGGAGGCAGAGAGGCAGCGGTTCCTTGAATACTGCAAGACTCTAGAATTTTCTGACGTAGATGTTATTGAAACCCCTGAGGCAAAGTGAGCGATTCCCAGAATGAATCCAGATCCACGGAGGTGGACGGGTATTACGCCAAGGCTGGAGAGAAGGCCAAGGGGAACCAAAAGTCCGTTTTCAGCGAGAAGGCTGTGGTGAGCGAGGAGACTGTGGCGAGCGAGAATGTGGTGAGCGAGAAATCCAAAGCGGGCAAAAAAGCGGTGAAGGAGAGGAGTGTTGGGTCGTGGGTGTTTCGTATTCTGGCAGGGTTCGAGGTTGCGATCATTTGTCTCCTGATGCTCTTCGCAGCGACCTTTTTTGGGACTCTCGAGCAGACGCAGGTGGGCCTCTACCAGACCCTCCAGAAATACTTCGATATGGAGGCTCTTTTCGTCATCCCCGAGCTGAATGGCAAAATCATCCCGCTGCCTATTCCGGGGACCTTCTGGGTCAGCGCGGTGCTTGTCGTCAACATGACCCTTGGGGGGTTGATTCGGGCAAGGAAAGGATGGAAGACCGCCGGAGTTCTGATTGCTCACTTCAGCATGATTTTCCTTCTGGTGGCGGGAGGAGTCTCCCAGATCAGTAAGAGGGAAGGGGTCATGCATGTGTATCAGGGAGATCGATCCGATTACGCCCGGAGTTACACGGAGCCGACCATCGAGATTTATCCGATTGGCGATAAGGGGCAGAGGGATAGGCCGTTCGTGGTAGACACCAAGCACCTGACCGGACTCAAGTCGGAGGAATCCCTCACCGTTCGTTTGCCAGAAGGCCTTCCTTTTGACCTCAAGGTCGCCGGGTTTCTGCGTAGTTCTGATCTTCTGCAGGTCGGGAGGGCCAAGGATCAGTATGAGGGGGAGCGAGTCGTAGATGGGTTTTTTCTCAAGGAGACGAAGCGTGCACAGCAGGAAGAGACCAACTTGACCGGGTGCTACCTCACGGTTCTCGACAAGGATGGCGTCGCGCTTCAGGAGATGGTGCTCCATTATAATGGAATGGTGTTTCCCACCCCGGTCACAGCTCAGGTGAACGGTGAGAAATACGAATTTTCCCTGACTCGCTGGATCTGGCCTATGCCCTTTGAAGTCGAACTGGATAAAACACTGGGAGAGTATTGGCCTGGAACGCGGGATCCGAGCTGGTTCCAGAGTGATATCACCAAAGTCGAGGGGGACTTAAGAGAGGGGTATTCCATCGTGATGAACAAACCCATGCGTCATGAAGGGGTAACCCTCTATCAGGCCTCCTGGGCTCCTCCTGCTCCGGGGGGTCGTCCCAGTTCAGGTTTCGCCATCGTCCAGAACCCCTCGGATCAATGGCCTAAGTGGTCGCTCTACATTGCGTCCTTCGGACTCATGCTCCATTTTGGTATGAAGTTGACCAGGTTCCTCGGATCCTCAATTCCCAAGAAGAAAAGCCCCCATGCCTAAGAAAAGCTTTAACGGAGCCGCCCGGTGGACAGGATTTGCGCTGGCGATCGTCGCCACGATTTGGATTGCCGTGGTAACCAATCGGGACGGCTACTCCAAGGAAGAATATCAACAGGTAGAGGGATATTCGAAGTGGAATGAAGAGACCGTGGAGATCGCCAAGGGGATCCCTGTTCAGGATGGGGGCCGGGTAAAGCCGTTTGAGACGCGGGCGCAGTTCCTGATGCTGAAGCTACATGGCGCGCGCAAGATGAAGTTCGAGAGCGGAGGAAATGAGATCAGTATCGGGCCTACAGAGTGGCTCCTCGATATTCTTTTCCGGCCTGAAATTGCCCTGAAGATGCCGACCTTCCGAGTGGATGACTCGGAATTACTGGAAAAGGTTGGCATGGAGGTGGAGAGCCGTAGGGATCGCTACAGTTACCTCCAACTTGAGCCATACATGCAGGAGTTGGGCAAACGGGCAGGGGATTTGCAGAAGGAGATTCAGGCGAAAATGCAGAAAGACCCAGACTACAAATTTCCGGGGGGGGAATCCGATCCGCGCGCGCTGGCCCGGAAGATCATGGAGTATCAGGGGATGCTCGCCAGCAATGATTTCTCCAAGGGAGTTACTTTGGATGCCTCCGCGGAGACGGCTGACGGGGAGCAGATGAGTACTGTCAGCTACTGGGTCAAGGCTATGCCGGTTCTGGCAGCAGCCCTGCGTCAACAGGAAGTTCCCGAGCACGTCCAGAAGCTCATCAATGAGGTGAGCTTCAGGCTAGGCCGCGGAGAGGGCGGAATCGAATGGCTCCCTCCATACGAGGCGAATGTGATCCTTCCCCCTGGAGGTGAGGCGACCATTCACTCTGGAGAGGTGGTGAAGACCTTTGAGGTTAATTGTGAGTCTGGTCAGGTTGAAATGTTCGAGGGAAGCTCCACCTTGGGCACTCTCGAAGAGGGAGTGGGTGAAAGTTACCCCGGAGCTGAACTGGTAGCGAAAAATACCGGAGAGGTGAGTGCCACCTTGAGAATTCAGGGGCGTGAGTGGATGTCTGCGGGGAACCGGCTGGGAGAAGTGTCGAGAGGCCTTGATACCACACATTGGGAGCGTCTCTCCAATGATCTGAAGACTCTGGAGGGGCTTTGTGCTGCTGCGGAGGGGAAAGAGAGTGAGTTCGCGGAGAAGCTGGACAATTGGCGAGAGGAACTTGTGAGCCGTTCCTCTGCGCTCGGTGAAAAAGAGGGTAAGCTGGAATCAGAGGTCGCGTATTATGAGAAGAACTATTTTGTGAGGGGTCTGGTCTGGTTCGTCCTCGCCTTTGTGGTTGCTGCTGTCAGCTGGCTAGCACCGGCCTCTGGATGGGGAAGGTGGACTTACCGCTTGACTTGGGTGCTCGGGGTGCTGGGTGCGTTCTACCTGATCTGGGGAATTGTACATCGTTGTATCCTCATGGAGCGCCCTCCGGTGGGGAACCTCTACGACACGATACCCTTCATTGCAGGCGGGGGCGTTCTCGTCCTTTTTCTTCTTGAGGCGGTGACTCGTCGTCGGATCGCTCTGGGCGCGGCCATTGCGGTGGGACTCCTGGGACTCTTTCTGGCGAGGGCCTTTGAGGGAGTGGATGCTCAGGATCACATGGACCCCCTGCGGGCGGTATTACGCTCCAATTTCTGGCTGTCGACGCACGTGATTATCATTACCTTGGGCTATTCTGGGGGGCTGATTGCGGCTGCGATGTCGCATGTCTTTATTTACGCCAAGGCCTTTGGGCTCGACCGGACTGACAGGTCTCTCTCCCGGTTCCTTACCCGCTCGGTTTACGGGCTGGTATGCTTCACGCTGTTTTTCTCTCTTGTGGGGACCGTCCTAGGTGGGATCTGGGCCAACGACTCATGGGGTCGTTTCTGGGGTTGGGACCCTAAAGAGAATGGAGCGATGCTCATCGTTCTATGGTGTCTGATTATCCTGCACGCCCGGATGGGTGGCTATCTCAAGGAGTGGGGGATTCATATTGCCTCTGTTCTGGGAGCGATCGTCGTGGCCTTCTCGTGGTGGGGAGTCAATCTCCTTGGTACTGGGTTGCACTCCTATGGATTCACCGAGGGAATCGGTGGGGCAGTGAAGATGTTCTACTGCTTTGAATTTGTGGTGGCTCTCGGGGGCATTGGACTGGCGATCTGGGAGAAAAAATCTCGTGGTAAAAAATCTCGTGATAAGAAATCTGGCAGGAAGTGGCCAGAAGGCTCTGATCAGTTACCTAGCGAACAGAAAGCTCTCGGGTAGTTTAGTGAACTCTCGAAGAGGGGGTCTTCCCTAGCCAGGGGGCCAAACGAGTTGACGACCTGCGAGAAGGTGCAGGTGGAGGTGTGGCACGGCTTCACCTCCATGTTTCCCATTATTAATCACTACCCTAAACCCGTCTGCACTAAGGCCTTCCTGTTCTGAGATGAAGCGTATGCGGCTAAGAAGGTGTCCGAGAAGGCTCTGGTCGGAGGTTTCTGTTTCTCCGATCCGAGTGATGAGCTTCTTCGGAACAAGGAGCAGATGCACCGGTGCCTGGGGAGCGATATCCCGGAAACACAGGCACTGGTCGTCCTCGTAAATGATATCGGCCGGAATCTCCCGGTCTGCGATCTTTTGGAAGATTGTTTTTTCAGCCACTGGAGGGGTGCAAGGTAAAGGGAGTAAGAGCCGAGAAGGTAAGCGTTCTGCCAGGCATCGTGCTTCTCTTTCCCTCCGCAGGAAGGCCGCTGCTCTCAGAGATCAATAGTGAGTTGGATCTTGCGATTCTCGGGGACAGGTTGTTGTGCAATATCCTGGAGAAAGGCGAGAATTTCCTGGTGAATACGATTACAGTCCGGAGTCCACTTTACAGCACCAAGGAGAATTCGGGCGCTTTCACGCAGCTCCGTAAAGTGAAATTCCTCGGCTCCTCGACCTTGCAGGTCGTCAATTTTCTCCTGTAGTTTCTGGTAAAACACGAGCTCATATCCATTTCCGGCTTCCTTGGCGGCCCGGGCGATGGACAGGGTAATGGGAGGAGCGAGGGGCTTCAGGTTGTCGGCGATGGCATCGCACCCAATTCGGCGCAGCATCCGCTTCATGCGCTCGAAGAGGTCTTCCAGAGGGAGGACACGCCACGGGCATTTATGTTCGAGGTAGTGCAGGATCCCATCCCGGATATCGTCAATGAAGGGGAAGTCAGAGCGGTCGCATGAATGCGCAGCCCGTCGCAGGGCAACATCAATCCAAGCCGTGTCGTAGCTCGCTACCTGATGGTGGCCAACCTGAAGAACCGGTAATTTTCCAACGAGACAGATCATGATGGAATCATTCCTTGAACAGCCTCCTCTGCATGTGATCCCGCATGGCCCGATTCTCGAGGGACTGAATCTCGCTGATGAACTCGCCGACATTGTCGAACTGGCGATACACAGAGACGTAGCGAACATAGGCCACTGGGTCGATCTGGTGAAGCTTGTCCATAACCTCGGCTCCGATGAGGTTGGAGGGGACCTCGGAGATATGGTCCTTGTGGAGGTCGGCTAGAATTTCTTCCACTGCCCGATCCAAGCGATCCATCGACACTGGCCGCTTTTCGCAGGCTTTGACAAGGCCCCTGAACAGCTTCTCCCGGTTGATGGCTTCCCGGCTCCCATCCTTTTTTACTACCCGGAGCTCCGTTCGCTCGATCTGCTCGTAGGTCGTGTAGCGATACGTGCAATCGAGGCATTCGCGTCGTCGTCGAATCGTCGTCCCGTCCTTGGACATCCGGGAATCGACAACTTTGTCTTTGTGGGAACCGCACTGAATACACCTCATTGATTGCTCAGTGGGGAGTAAGGCTACCCAAGATGTGGTAGTGGCAAAGAAAAAAAGGCACTCTATTTCGTGACAGGCGGTAATTGTTACTGGAAGTCGGCAAATTAACAAAATTAGGGATAATTTTGGTCTTTAATGACTAAGACTCTAAAAAACGCTCTCTGATTTACTGACAGTGATGAAGAACGCCTTGCGGAACAGGGAAGAACATAATCTGGGATCCCAAAGCAGTTGGAGGCCTCGATGAGGACGGGGCTTGTTCGATGTCCCCGGAGCCAGTAAATGAGGCGTATATCGAACATGAAAAAGACTATCGCAATCGCAATGTTGATCGCCCTCAGCTCCCTTGCTCACGGAGAGCACAACGTTCTGACCGGGGCTGAAAAGAAGGAAGGCTGGAAGCTTCTTTTCGATGGAAAATCCACATCGGGCTGGCACAGCTGGAAGACTAAGAAACCTCTGGAGGCGGGAGCCTGGGCAGTGGAGGACGGATCTCTCACTCTGATGAAGAAAGGAGCGGGTGATATTTATACCTCGGAGGCCTATGAAAACTATGAGCTAAGTCTCGAATGGAAGACAAAGGGTAACAGCGGTATTCTGATCCGCGTTAACCCGGAGGCAGGTGGACCAATCTACAAGGTTGCCCCGGAAATGCAGATTGAGCGCTCCAAAGGAAAGAAGAGTACGGATGCCGGGGGCCTATATGCCCTCTATCCGATCGAGGTTGACGGGGAGAAAAAAATTCATCCTGAAGGATGGAACACTGTTCGGATTCGGATGGTCGACGGTAAAGGAACCCACTGGTTCAACGGGCAGAAAGTTGCGGAGTATCACATTGGGAGTGAGGATTGGAACAAGAAGGTGGCGGCAAGCAAGTTTGCTACCTGGAAAGGTTTCGCCGAAACCAAGAAAGGGCACGTTGGCCTGCAGGATCATGGAGCTCAAGTCTCCTTCCGGAACGTCAAGATCAGAGAAGTCAAGTAGGAGCCCAATCTGCTGGCGACTGGGTTTTCTGAGCCACCCATGAGGGAGTCTCATGGGTGGCCCGTTGAGCCGGATCTTGAATAGGTCAGGAATTACTATTAACTCGAGCCTCTATCCCTATATTTCGAAGCGATGACTGAGCACACCGCAAAAGTTGCATTTCGCCCTAGCGATGATGCTCTGGCGTATCTACCTGAGGGTCCTTGTCAGTATGGAGAGGGTAAGCTTTCCTGGGTGGCTATTCAGCACGGGGGAGAGTCCCGGGAAGGTTCTATCAATGTCCTTGATCTTGGATCGGGGAGCAACGACCAACATATTCTCCCTGGGCGCCCGGGGTTTGCGTTTCCGACAGAGGATAAAAGCGTATTCCTCGTTGGCGTTGAAAGAAAGGTGGGGTTCTTCAATATCGGATCAGGCCAATGGGTCGATCCACCGGGCGAAGTAAGGGGTGAGGAGGATGGCACCATCATCAACGATGGAGTCGCCTACCGAGATGGAGTGATCTTTGGAACTAAGGACGTGGAATTTACCGATCCCAAGGCTTCATTATATCTCTGGCTTCCTGGAATGGAGGAGCCTGTGAAGCTGCGGGGAGGTCAGACCTGTTCAAATGGAAAAATAGTCCTGACACGGGAGGGAAAGGAATTCCTCCTCGACATTGATACGCCAACAAAACTCGTGGTAGAATACCCGCTCGATGGTGACGCCCGGCAACTGGGAGAGCCACGGACGGTTCTGGATTTGAGGGAGGTTCCTTCCTATCCTGATGGGATGGTGATTACTCCTGACGGGCGGAGTGTCATTATAGCGATGTATAACCCTGAAAATGTCGAGGAGGGTGAGGCTCGTCAGCACAGCCTCATGGATGGGGGGCTGGAGGCATTGTGGAAGACCCCTGGATCCCCACGGGTGACATGCCCTTTACTGATGGAGATTGGAGGAGAAACGCATTTGTTTCTCACGACGGCAGTGGAGCACATGCCAGAGGAGGAGAAGCCTCAACATCCCAATGCAGGCTGCCTCTTCCGCTCCGCGTTTCCAACTCGATAGCCTTGGAAAAAACCCTCTGTTTCCGGGGCCGGTCAGGCTTTCTGGAGAGACCCTAGGAGCGTCAGTAGAAAGTCCAGCATCTCTGCCAGTGCGTCGCGATAGGCGGACACATTAACCAGAGAGAGACTGTCCCGTGCTTCCTGCAGTAAATCGGTGGCGTATTGCAGGGACCTTCCAATTGCGCCCTGGTATTCCGCAATGCCGGCGAGAACTGTCAGATCGAGTTCCTCCTGCTGTATAATTCTTTTCTGGAGAATCTCCCGCTGGGTGTCTCCTGCCTCTTCGAGCAGGTAGAGCATGGGAAGAGTGAGTTTTCCCTTTTCGAGGTCCGTCCGAAGGGTTTTACCAAACTGCTCTTCAGTCCCCACCAGATCCAGACAGTCGTCGTAAATTTGGTAGGCGGTGCCGAGCTTCATCCCGAAGTCCTTCATTGCCGCCCTGATCTCAGGAGAAACCCCAGAAATGTAGGCAGATAGCTCTGTGGCGGCTGCGAAAAGTGCACCCGTCTTCATTCCGATGATGTTAAAGTAATCCTTCTTAGTAAGGGTCAGATCGAACCTCCTCTGCGTCTGGAGGATTTCGCCTTGGCAGACATCTCGGGACGCGCTGGCTATGGATCGTGAAAGAACGAGGTCATCAAACTCCGTCGAGAGCATAAGCGCATGAGAAAACAGAGCATCGCCCAGCAGGACTGCCATGCCGTCTCCCCACTTGCAGTTTGCAGTCGGCACTTTGCGTCTCGTGTTTGCGCCATCGATGATGTCGTCGTGCACGAGAGTGGCCATGTGGATGAGCTCAAGGATCGTGCCAAGCTTGAGATGGTCGTCACTAACCTGGCCGGTTGCGCCTCCGACGAGAATACTGAGAGCCGGTCGGATGCGCTTGCCTGCGGTGTCGCAGATGTAGGACACGTAGGGTTCCACCCCCGGATCAAATTTCCGAACCTGGCCGCACAGGGATTCTTCCACGGAGGCTAGCTCGTCTTTGATCAACTCGAAAGGGCCCGTTGTTGCGCTACCTAGCTTAAGCTTGGACTTGTTTGGCATGATCTTCCTGTCGTGGGACCTTCACACAGGAAAAAATGTGGGCAAGGAATTTCCTAAACTTTCGGAAAAAATTGAAAACCATTTCGGATTGTGTGTCCGGGAGGTCTGTCGTTGCATCCCAAAACTATGACGATTACAAGACTCGGCCTCCTTTTGCTGTTCCCCGCTATGGCGAACGTATCCTCAGGAATCGAAGTTGGGGAGAAACCCAAGACTCCAAAGCTTCCCGGCGTGCCGTATGTCGTTCACGACGGAACTCGTCCTCAGCCGGTCAAAGTCGAGAGTGGGGGTGCCGTCTCGGTAAAGCCTCCCTCGGATGCGCTGGTGCTGATCGGGGAAAAAAGCTCCGAGACTTGGGAAGGAAACGCATGGCCAATTGCTGATGGGGTGATGACTGTAGCGAAGGGTGGTGGAGTTCGATCGAAGGCCACTTTTGGAGATTGTCAGCTGCACTTGGAGTATCGAGTGCCTGCCGGAAGGAAGGTCAAGGGGCAGGCCGGCGGGAATAGTGGGGTCTTTTTGATGGGTCTCTATGAAATCCAAGTCGGTGAGAGTCATACTAATCAGACGTATCCGGACGGGCAGACCGGAGCGATTTACGGGCAGGCCCCCCCAAGGGTGAACCCCTCCGCGCCACAGGGGGAATGGCAAAGTTTTGATATTATCTTTGAAGCCCCTGAATATGACGATGGGAAGGTCGTTTCGCCGGCAGTGATCACCGTGGTGCACAACGGCGTTCTTGTTCATCACCGTAAAACTTTGCTTGGGCCCACCCGGCATAAGGCTTTGGCCTCTTATCCAGCTAAGCACCCCGAGAAAGCGTCGATCAGTCTTCAGGATCACGGAGATCCAATCCAGTATCGCAATATCTGGGTTAGGGAATTAGGGGAGTATGACGCTGCCGCCAGTAAGTAGGGAATAGTTCTCTCAATTTTTTGATTCGGCTGCACAAAATTCTCAGATGGCTTCGCTTGCTGGGGCAAGCAAAGAGCCCGTGGGAAATTCAGCGTCAAGAGGAGTCCGTGCGGGGTTCGAGCTCTTACCAGGTTCATCTTTCCACCAATTAGAATTGCCCAGAGGCAGAATACAGCTAACGATTCAAACATGAAAAAGCAGAGCGTGCGAAATGCCGTGATTATCCTCGGAGCTCTCGGAGTTCTCGGACTCAGCGGGTGTGGTGATAGTGTCACCAAAGCTTCGGTTGCGGCTGGCGGGGTAAAGGAGATTGCCATTAAGGTCGCGCCGGGCAGTTCTTCTCCTGCCTCAGCGGCTGGTTATGAGGCAGTTGCAAGGGCAACGGGATTTGCCAGATACATGCCTGCAACGACCCATGCCTACATGGGAATTTATGACGGGAAGGGTTTTGTGGACGAAATCCGGAAATCCGCGCTCCTCAAAATGGCAGAGGATCAGCTTGGGGGTGGGCTCATCCCGGAAAATCCTGATTTTGAACTGAATCTTGAGGAAAACCCTCAATTGCAGATGGCAGCTGCGTTACTCGGGGAGGAGATTTTTGTGGGGGTCGGTAATGGTGCCCCGGGGCAGGTAGCAAACATGGTTGCCTTCAACGAGTCCTACAGCCGCCAGTCGGTCAAGATGGCAATGAAGACCTTGGAGGCTACCCTGGCAGGGGAAGAAGAGTTTGGGGGAATGGAGGCCCTAGCACCACTTCTCAGTGGTTTTCTCAGCGATCCTAAGGGTGGAATCGGTATTGTTGAGAAAGCCCAGATGCCACCAGTTACCTTCGGATTCAAGGTTAGCGATGAGAATCTGCGCGGACAATTGTATGAGATGGCAGCTCAGGGTATTGGGGCAATGCTTGAGGGTATTGGGCCAGATGGCGAGGGTTTCGCGGAAGCGGTAAATGTGGAGCGTGAAGGCTCAAAATTCACGGGGATCAAGATTAAGGGAGAAGAACTGGTGGCCTCGATGCCGCCGGACATGAAGGAAGGAATGGGACAGTTCATGGATGCAGCCACCGTGACGAGGCTGATGAAAATGCTGGAGTCTAAGAACCTAGTTGTCGCGATTGGGGTTCACGAAAGCTACCTCGTTGCATTCATGGGCTCGAGCGCTGACGACCTTCAGATTGCAAAAAGCCCTGCGGAGTCTTTGCTCTCCCGTCCGGAGGCGGCTTTCATGAAGTCATTTACCGGTAAAAGACTGGTGAGCCTTGTCACGATGTCGGAGGAACTTCAGGAGAGTTCCAAGGGGGTTTCAATCTTCGGAGGCCTCGCTGCGGGCGTCAAAGAGGGGTTGGCAGCGACGGATACATTCGGAGATTCGCAGGAACTCGAAGTTTTGCTCGGGATGATTACTGAGCAGGAGCGCGCGATTTTAGATCTGCACAGGCACACGCCGGGTGGAAGTGTGACCTTTCTGGAGGACGGTCTCAAGATTGAGATCTTTGGTGGTGCAGAGCAGCCCAGTCTGAATCTGGACACGCCCCGTAGGTACTCTGAACTCGGGGCACAGGACGATGCGCTTCTCTTCGCCAACTGGGTCAATGATTCTGCCTACAAAGACAAGGTTCTCGAATATCTCGAGACCTTGGGAGAGACGGTGTATCTGGTTGCCAAGCAGGCTTCATCCATGGAGCTGCCAGAGGGAGTTGTCCCTTTCGATATGGCAGAAGCGGAGGGGATCCTCGGTATGTTCGATGAGCAGATCCTTCCCCACTTTTTGGAGTTGTGGACTGGTGTCCGCGATGACTTGGTCGCGGGCCTTGGTGATGAGCGTGCTGTGATTATCGATCTGAAGGGGGCGCTTCCCACCGTGCCTGGACTTCCGCAGCTTCTTGCTGATGAGGGCAAGGCTCCGCGCATAGCGGTAGTCGCTCCGGCACGGGATAAGGAGCGCCTCCAGAGTTCCTGGCAGAATACGGAAAAGGCGATCAATGGGATTATCAAGATCGTGGGGGACATGACTGGAGAAAATATTCCCATGCAGAGGCCAATGAGCAGCGAGAAGAATGACCTGAAGACATGGTTTTTCCCGTTCCCATTCCAGACCGATGATTTCGTCCTGAATATCTCAGCCGACGAGAAAAACGTTTTCGCCTCAACATCAAAGTCCTACGTGCAAAGTCTCGCTGCAACTCTGGAAAAAGTGAAAGCTGCGCCCGGTAAGAAGGGGGCCTACTTCCATCTGGATCTAACCGTTCTTAACGATTATCTGGGGGATTGGATCACGTTGCTCGAAGAGGAGCAAGGAGCGATCTTCGGGGAAGGGTCGCCTGATGCGGAAGATCTGATGCAAATGCTCCCAATCGCGAAGCAGGTTGTATCGGCTCTCAGTGAGCTTAAGGGAATCAGCAGCCATACCCGGAATGAGGGTGGCGCCTTGAGGACATCTGTTCACTTCAGGACGGGTAACTAGGAGGTTATCGCTGAGAGTTCTGCCAGAATGACCGCTTAATCTCCCTGAGTGAGGGTGTGCAGATTGGCTGAACTGACCTGAGCTGATTTCCGCTGGTAAAGGCTACGCCGAGAGGATTAGAGTGTCCCTATGGCGAGAATGATTGTGCCTCAGGAGGACGAGCAGGAGCTCGGCGTGGCACAGTCTCAGAACGTGGAGCTTCAGCTGGCGCGCCAGCGGCAACGGGACACTGTTCAGTCGGTAGTTAGTTCTGTAATCCTTATTGGTTTGCTCATAGGGGTCCTGGCGTTAATTACGATTCTCTCTCTTCGGACGGAATCTCCAACGATCGTCACATATCAAGCCCCCATGCCCGAGCAGGAGCGTGTCGAGCGGCCTGAGGTAAACCAGAGAGCGAGGCCGAATCCGCCAGGTCAGAAATCATCGCGTGCCAAGGTGATTGCCTCTCAGGCGGCGTCACCGATATCTGTTCCGATTCCTGATAACCCAGTGCCCGAGGGGCCCTTTGGCATGTCGGATGAGATTGGAGAGGGCTGGGGAGATAATGAGGGGGATGGTACTGGAGGTGGAGGGGCCTCCTTCTTTGGTAGTTACAGAAAGGGAAAGCGAGTGGCGTATGTTGTCGACTTCTCCGGGTCGATGGGTTCAACCGCAGCCGGGGGAGGGACCTTTGCTCAGGCGCTTAAGAAGGAATTAACGACCTCGATCACGAACCTTTCTTCGGGAATGTATTTTACGGTGATCTTCTTCTCCTCGCGCGCGTGGAATTTAACGACGGAGGGTGATGATTATGTAGGAAACGGGTGGCACGGTCTGGGAGAGCCGCCGCACACCGGATGGTATCCAGCCAATGAGGGAGTTAAGAAGGAGGTCATCAATAAGATTAATAGTATGCCAGTTGCAGGAGGAACAATGTGGTATCCCGGCCTCAAGATGGCCATGACCATGACGCCGACACCAAGTATCGTATTTCTTCTTTCGGATGGGGAGCCTCGTGATGGAGATGAAATATCCTTTAACATGAAGCAGCTTAATCCGGGGGGAACGCCGATCGACACCATCGCTTTTGAAGTGCCTGGATCGCCTGCCGGGCGCCTTATGGAAATAGCAAAGGATACAGGTGGAAAGTTTGTCATGGTCCACAAGGGTGAACGCAAGACGGGAAGGGCTGCCGAGGCCCTCACGGATCCTAAATACGATTGAAACTTGTGCCGCCTCGATCCGGCGAGTCCTAGGGCTCAAGGCTGCGCAGAATGGCCTCTGCGAGAGGAATGTCTCCCGGAACAGTGACTTTTGGGTTGGGTCGCTGATTTTCCACAAGCTTCGTGGCGTTTCCGACAGTTTCCACAGCCGACACCTCGTCCGTCACCTGGATCTCGCGCTCCTGTATCAGGGTGTAAGCTTCGGAGAGGATCTCGAAAGAGAAGGCCTGAGGGGTCTCCATGATCCATAGGTTGTCTCGGGATAGAGACTCGCTGGTGACCCGCTGGTCATCAGTTCTTTTCAACGTTTCAGTCATACGGCGAGCCAGCGCAGCTGCTCCCCTAACACGGGCTGTTCGTACGACGTCATCAATTTGGCTGGATAATACCAGAGGGCGTGCGCCGTCATGAACGGCAACATAATCGTGTTTAGAGGGAAGAGCTTCCATGCCACGGATGACGGAGAGGTAGCGCTCCTCGTCTCCTTCGGTTCTGAGGACCGGCTTTCCAGTTCCAGGAGCAAGCTTTGCGAAGCGCTCCGCACTTGTGACTACCACAATCGTATCGATCTCCTCAGCCTCGAGAAAGGCATCGAGGCTCCATTGCAGAACTGGCTGTCCGTTCAGCATAGACAGCATTTTGTCAAAGCCCATCCGCTGGCTTCTGCCAGCCGCGACTATAATTGCGGCGCAGCTCATTTTTTAGGACAGCGCATGGATTGGGGTCAAGGAAGGAGTATCGAGTATGAGGCAGGACGTATCCTAAGACAGCTGTTTCATTACTGCTTGGGAAAGGGTCTTGCCGTCTGCACGTCCAGCTGTCTTTTCCTGCAGGATCTTCATTACCTTTCCCATGTCTGACCTTGCAGAGGCGTTGCACTCCGCGATTGCGGAGTTGACGAGTTCATCAATTTCCTCGAGCGAAAGAGGGGAGGGAAGATAGTGCTCAAGAAGACCAATTTCGGATTCCTCCTTCTGCGCCAGTTCCAAACGGCCTGCCTTATTAAACTGGTCCATGGATTCCCTGCGTTGTTTAATCTGTTTCCGAATAATACCCACAATTTCTCCCTCATCGAGTATCGCATCAGCGCCTCCTTTCTCAATAGCAGCATTCTTGATCGCACTCTTAACTGCGCGGAGGGTATTGAGCGCCATGCTGTCCTTGGCTCGCATGGCATTTTTCAGGTCTTCTGTGAGTCGGTTTGCAGTATCAGCCATGGGGGGGAAGTAGAATTTTCAAGCAGTATGTTGCAAGGTTCAAGTTTAGCAGGAAGCCATCTCCCCAATCGGAATACTTATAAGGAAACTTGAAACTTGAAAGCTGGGAAAAGAGGAGTCTTCTTCATTCTGTGCGTGCAGGAAGTCTCTACCTCGCCTTAATCGGATTATCTCTATGTGTGGCTGGAGTAGTATTTGTTGCGCTCATGTGGCGAAGCTTCGATCGGGCGTCTGACCAGAGGTCCTGGATGAAGGTGCAGGCCACAATTCTAGAGTCCAGAGTCGCTCAGCGTCAGATTGGATCAGAAGTAGAGGTGGAATATGGGTTTTCCGTGGTCTATGGCTATTCGTATGATGCGCTCCCTTTTACCTCTGAGCGATACAGTCTGAGGGGCTCTCCATGGAGTTCTTCGAGGGAAAGATCGCAGCGCCGGGTAGACAAGTTTCCGGTTGGTTCATTGGTCGCCTGTTTCGTTGATCCTGCCGACCCAGCCTCTTCAGTCCTAAAGCGTGATTCCAAGGCTCCAGGCTATTCCCTGTGGTTCCCGTCAATTTTTATCATCGGGGGCCTTGGCGTGATAGTTGGTGCGATCCGGGGAGACCTGATACTCAAGCGCTCGCAAGTGACAAACGACTGAGAATATCCTTTTGAGGGCGAGGTTCAGCTAGAAGTTACTTTTACGAGGAAGCCCTTGCGACGCGCAGAGGTGAGCATCCCGTGCAGCAGCCAGAGAGATGCACCCAGAAAAAGTATGTTTGTAGCAAGAGCAGAGACCATCTGGGTCATGGGAAAGGTTCCAAACTCGATGACTTGTCTCATTCCCTCAAACACGTGTGTGGAGGGGAGAGCGTGCGCAACGGGTTGCAGCCATCCGGGTAGTGCAGAAACAGGATAGAAGACTGCAGAGAAGGGCTGGACCATGAAGGGAACTGCCCATGCCAGCGACTCGGCACCATGGCCGAATCTGAGAATAAGACTGACAGAAACGAGACCAAGAGCCCATCCGAAGAGGAGGAGATTAAGATAAAAGGGAATCAGAGCGAGCTCGAGTTGGAAGAGGTTGAACTGGTAAGCGGCGATTGCAATGAGAGCTAGAATCACACCAGTGAAAACAACCCGGCATAACCCAACCAGAAACATTGCGCCGACATATTCTGTAATTCTGACAGGTGCCGCAAAGATGTTCAAAAGGTTGCGGGTCCAGACATCCTCAAGGAAGGAGATTGATACTCCCTGTTGCGATCGGAACAGGGCATCCCAGAGGATAATTGCCCCGATGAGGTAGGTGATCGTCTCTGGAAAGCTTCCAGATCCCTCGGATTGAAGATATTTGGTCAAGAATCCCCAGACCAGTAGCTGTACAAAAGGCCAGAAAACGAGTTCGACAATCCGCACCGGGTGTCGAGTGTAGAGCCAGAAATATCGCAGGGCGATGGAGCCGAGGATGCGGAAGTTCATGTAGTCGAAGTTACGCTGGTGGGCTGCTATGCGAGGATGGTTTTCAGCGAAATCATAGGATTTATCTATCCACGATCCACCGCCAGAGAAGTTTGTGACCCCGAGAGCATCCTGATCATGCTCTCGTCAATCTATCGAAGACTCAGGGTAGCGTTCAGGTCAGTATTTCCTTTATCACCCGGGCTTCCTCCACGCCGGTAAGTCGCTGGTCGAGGCCCTGATAGCGGAAGGTCAGCTTTTCGTGATGAATACCAAGCTGGTTCAGGATCGTCGCGTTCAGGTCACGGATATGAACGGGATCCTCCAGAATATTGTAGGAGTAATCATCGGTCTTTCCATGTTCATAGCCCCGCTTGATTCCTGCTCCGGCCATCCATGTAGTGAAACATCGGCCATGGTGGTCACGGCCGTAGTTGTCTTTTGTCAGCTTACCCTGCGAGTATATTGTCCGTCCGAATTCTCCACCACAGATCACGAGAGTGTCGTCAAGCATACCACGTTCTTTCAAGTCCTTGATCAGGCCTGCGCTGGGCTGATCGATATCTTCGCACTGCTGGCGAAGCTTTGACGGCAGGCTGCCATGTTGATCCCAACCCCGATGGAAGAGTTGTTGGAAACGCACTCCTTTCTCAGCCATACGCCTTGCAAGCAGGCAATTGCGCGCAAAGCTTCCGGGCTTCTCCACGTCAGGGCCATAGAGGTCTTTGACGTGCTTGGGCTCCTTGGAAATATCCATTAACTCAGGAACCTCGGCCTGCATCCGAAAAGCCATCTCGTACTGCTCAATTCGTGATTGGGTTTCAGGATCGGAAAATTTCTTAAACGTTTCGCTGTTAAGATCCTTAAGGCCATCAAGCATCCCACGGCGAGCCTCTCGATCTATACCCGGAGGGTTGTTCAGGTAAAGGACGGGCTCACCGTTGCTACGTAATTTGACCCCTTGATGACTGGAAGGAAGAAAGCCACTTCCCCACAACCTGTCATAGAGCGCCTGCAATTGCCCGCGTCCGCGAGAGATCATGACAATATAGGCGGGCATGTTCTCATTGACGCTTCCAAGTCCATAGCTCAACCATGATCCCATGCTGGGCTTACCCTGCTGCTGAACCCCGGTGTTGATAAAGGTGATGGCGGGATCATGATTCACCGCCTCAGTAGTCATGGTCTTAATGATGGTAATGTCATCAACGATGCCAGCCGTATGCGGAAGAAGGTCCTTGTTGACCCAGGTCCCATGGTTGCCGAAGCGCTCAAACTCAAACATTGGCGCTACACAGGGAAAGGACTTTTGTCCGCTGGTCATTCCCGTAATACGCTGCCCCTGGCGAATAGAATCAGGCAACTCCGTGCCGTGAATTTTCCGCATTGCCGGCTTGTAATCAAAGGTATCGATGTGGGAAGGCCCGCCCGGGAAAAAGAGGTAAATAGCGCGCTTTGCCTTCGGCGCAAAATTCGGGAATCCCGGCATGTCATCTGCTGCCTGCACGGAGCCAATAAGCCCCGGATTCCAGAGGCTGCTAAGAGCAGCGGCACCCATTCCGTGCCCGGTATTTAACAAAAATCGACGCCGTGTTGGATCGTAATGCATTTCTTGCTGGTGTTTAATACTTTAAGAATTACCCGCGTGTCAGGGTTTCATCCATATTCAGGAGAAGCTGTCCAACTACCATCCAGGCGGCATGCTCGACTGCATCAATTGTCTCATCGCGGGTCACCTCACCGACAGCGAGAAACTCTTTTGCCTTGTTTGGATCACTCCGGAATCTGGTTAGCTGATCATCAAGAACCCGCTCGATTACTTCAGCCTCCTTGTCTGTCGCGGGACGAGACAAGGCCAGTTTGAACCCATAGTCGATCCTGGACGCGGTGTCTTTACCGCCCTCCTTGATCAACCTCTGGCCAAGAGCGCGGGCTGCCTCCACAAATTGCGGATCATTCAGGGTTACCAGGGCCTGTAGCGGAGTGTTGGTGATTGGGCGCTGAATCATACATTTTTCGCGGGTGGGCGCATCAAAGATCAGCATGTTTGGCATGGGAGCTGATCGCTTCCAGTAGGTATACATGGAACGGCGGTAAAGCTTCTCACCGTTGTCGCGCTTATAGCGCAATCCCCCGTTGAGAGATACTTCGTTCCAGATGTTGGAGGGCTGGTAAGGCTTGACACTTGGCCCCCCAACTTTTTCGACAAGGAGACCTGAGAGGTCCAGTGCCGTGTCCCGAATAAATTCTCCCTGCAGACGAAAACGCGGGGAACGCGCGAGCAGAATATTCTCGGGATCCCCCTTGGCCAGCTGCGGTGTTAACCGGGAGGCCTGCCGATAGGTAGCTGAAAGCGCAATCTGCTTCAGCATCCGTTTAACATTCCATCCACTCTCGACAAAATCCACCGCTAGCCAGTCAAGTAACTCCGGATGACTGGGCGGACTACCCTGGTTGCCAAAATCATCAACAGACTTTACCAGGCCGCGCCCGAAAAGCAGTGCCCAGTAACGATTGACTGCTACCCGGGCCGTGAGTGGATTCGCTCCCGTCGTGAGCCACTTTGCCAGTCCCAGACGGTTGGAGGAGGCCCCCTCTGGAATTTTTGGCAGAATAGCAGGAACACCGGGATTGACCACTGCATTGGGGCCCTCCTTGATGGGTTGGTCATAGGCCCCACGATCGAGGATATAGGTCTTTCGGGCTTTGTTGGCGGCGTTGTCCTGCATCACCATAACGCTGGTGCCTTTCTGTCCCTTAATCCCGCTTTCTTCAGCCAAAAGCGCATCGTGCGCGGCAGTCAGCTGTTGGTATTGCTCGTCCTTCGAGGAAAGAAAGTAATCCAGCAAGGCGGTCTTCTGCTCCGGTGTGCGGCTGATAGGGGAGATTGCAAGGATTGCCTTTATCGGATCGCCTCCAAGTTGCTGGAGCTCTGCCTCGGAAAGTGCCCTGTTGTAGATACGCAGTTCATCAACCTCACCATTGTAGTTCCCGTCCTTTGAGCGACTGCCGATTTTAAAGGGCGTCTGGGTCACAATGGAATCCTTGAGCGAATCCTGCTCCACCTTGTTGGCCACGAGTTTTCCATCAACAAAGATCTTGATCCCGGAAGCCTTGGATGAACCATCATACATCACTACCACATGTTGCCATTTGTCGGCGGCGAGGGGCTGTGCAGAAACGACCTTGAGTGCGTTCTGGGGCCAACTGCTGACAATATGAGTGCCAATGGAGCGTTTTTGGAGCCAGAGATCATAACCTCGGTAGTTTTGCCCCACATCTATACGGGCAACCACTGCACCATTGCCGTTGTCGGGAACCTTGAGCCATGCGGCAAAGGTAAAGGCCTGATTACGTTCACGGGATGGCCAGGATTCAAAGGTGATCGCAGTTTTGCCATCGAAGCGCAGTCCTCCACCATTCCCTCGTTTAGCTGGGTATACTCTACCCCCGATCTGGCCAACACCTCCACCCACGCTAGCCTTGATCTGCTTGCCGCCCCTTTCATTGAGGGGAAAGAAATGAGCCAGGCCGGCAGGCTCCGGTAAAGCATCGCCAGCAGACTTCTCTGCAACGCGCAACCACTCAAGATGCTTCGTTGCAGCGTTCTGTCTGTATTCCTTCAGATTTTGGTCACTGGCTTCAATCGCTTTACGCAAATCAGCCAGTTTGCGCGCCTGCTCCCGGGGAGGCACGTTGACTACCGGCGACTGGTTGCCGCCACGTGTCTGCATGCCCGGGTCCGTAGTATTATTAAAATAGGCGAACATCTGGTAATATTCACGCTGAGTGATGGGGTCATACTTGTGGTCATGACACTGGGCGCATTCCATGGTCATTCCCATCCAGACATTGGCAGTTGTTTTGACCCGGTCGACAACGTACTCGACCCGCAGTTCCTCCGCGAATGCGCCGCCTTCATCCGAGGTGGCATGGTTACGGTTAAATCCGGAGGCGACACGCTGGGCTACCGTTGCATCAGGCAGCAGATCGCCGGCAAGTTGCTCGGTTGTGAACCGATCAAACGGCATATTAGAGTTGTAGGCGTCGATCACCCAATCACGCCAAGCCCACATATCACGAGGACCGTCCGCGTGCATGACCGAGGAGTCGCCATAGCGGGCAGCATCCATCCATGCCAGGGCCATTCGCTCACCATATCGCTCCATGCCGAGGAGGCGATCAACGACTTTCTCATAGGCTTGGGGCGACGTATCGTTAACAAATTCTTCCACATCTGAAGGCGCCGGAGGCAACCCTGTCAGGTCGTAGGTGATCCTCCGGATCAAGGTGCGGCGATCCGCCTCTCCCGACGGCTTGAGCCCTGCCTTTGCCAGTTCGCCTAAGATGAATGAATCCACTGGGTTGCTAATCCGCTGACTATTGTTCCCGCTGGGAGGAGTCTTGGCTTTCACCGGGGCCAAAAACGCCCAGTGCTCCTTGTATTCTCCTCCGGATAGAACCCAACGCTTGAGCAGTGACTTCTGCTCCGCACTTAAGACCATGTGGGAATCCGGTGGGGGCATCACCTCATCCTCATCCTCCGAGATGATCCGGTATAGAATCTCACTGTCAGTGAGCTTTTCAGGATCAATTGCTCTCACGCCGTCGTTGGGCCTGACAGCCCCCTCTCGGGTATCCAGCCTTAGATTAGCCTTGCGGTCTGCGGCATCCGGGCCATGGCAAAGGAAGCAATTGCTCGATAGAATCGGGCGGATGTCACGGTTGAAATCGATCGCATCCTCAGCCGGCAGGAGTGGGCTGAAGCAGATGAGAATAAGGAGCGAAGCGTGCTTGGGCATGAGGATGGGTTGTGATGGGGCCTGTGGTAGCGCGGTGTGTGCTAGGTCATGATATCCTGGATCACGTGTCCATGGACGTCAGTCAGCCGATAGTCCCGCCCGGAATAGCGGTAGGTGAGTTTCTCGTGATCCAGTCCCATGAGATGGAGGATGGTTGCCTGGAGGTCATGGACGTGAACTCGCTTATCGACAGCGGTGAGACCGAATTCATCAGTTGAGCCATAACTCATCCCTCCTTTCACCCCACCACCAGCCATCCACACTGTGTATCCGTAGTGATCGTGGTCTCGACCTTTTTTACCTTCAGAGGTAGGAGCTCTTCCGAACTCGCCTCCCCAGATTACAAGGGTTTCATCCAGTAATCCCCGGGACTTCAGATCCTTGATAAGGGCCGCGATGCCCTGGTCGCAGGCATCTGCAAGAGCTTTGTGTCCACCGGGGATATCCCCATGTCCGGTATCCCACGCGATATCATATCCGCTGATGGAGTGAGAAAGTTGGACGCAGCGCACTCCCCGTTCCACCAGACGGCGTGCGATCAGGCACCCCTTTGCGTATTCGGTGTTTCCATAAAGGTTGCGAGTCGCTTCCGACTCCTTTTCGATATCAAACACATCCGGGACTGAAAATTGCATGCGGAAAGCCATCTCCATGGCTTCAATTCCAGCTTCGAGTCCCTTGTCGCGCTCCCGGCGCTCAAGATGCATCCTGTTCAACTCGGTAAGGAGATCGGCCTGCTTCCGTTGCTCTGTCCGGGAAAGATTGCTGTTCTTCAGGTTGCGCATCGCGGCATCCGGAGTCATCTGCTCAATGTTCACGTAGGCGCCCGCATAGGCCCCGGGCAGGAACGAATTTCCCCAGTTGGCAAGTTTGCCACGTGGCTGCGCACGGGGGGACATTGCCACAAAGCCGGGGAGGTCTTCATTTTCACTTCCAAGTCCGTAGACGAGCCATGATCCCATGCTTGGTCGGTTAGGCTGAAGTGAGCCGACATTGGACATCAGGATTGCTCCGGCATGTTCTGGGATATCGGTATGCATCGAATGGACGAAGCAAAGATCATCGACAACTTCGCCGACCTTGGGGAAGATATCGCTGACCCATTTTCCGCACTCGCCATATTGCTTAAAGCCAAAGTAGGAGGGGGCGAGGCCACCCTTGGTGTTCCGCAGAGACTTGCGATCTACGAGTTCCGGCCTTTGGCCAGCATATTTTACGAGGTCCGGTTTATAGTCGAAGGTGTCTACCTGAGACGGGCCGCCGGGCATGAAGAGCTGAATGACGTGCTTAGCCCGAGGGGCAAAGTGCGGAATTTTCGGGGCAAGGGGACTTGGCTCCGCTACCTGTTTGGCTGCGGCTTCGGCTGTGCCTAGTCCGACCTGCTGAAGGACCCCCGCGAGACCAAGGGTGCCAAACCCTGCCCCCATCTTTCGGAGAGCCTCGCGGCGGGAAAGCTGGCCGTTGTGCAGAGTGGCGAGAGCCTTGCGGTAAGCGGCTTCGTGTTCTTGAAACTTCATTAGTCAGTAGGCCTTTCTGATACTGGTCCAGCATCTTTCATATTATGAAAAAATCCAGTTTCTTTGCATGATCAAACTCTATGGTCGGGTGGGGCGGGGGACAAGAAAGAGAATGTCACCCGATACGCGTAGCTTCGGTTGTGATTCTCTGGATTTCTGCGCTTTTGGTGTCTTTGGCTCCTGTCCCAGCCCGCCCTCCAGATGGCCTTTTATTCTGGTTGATCGCCTCGCGGCGACTTTGCTGGACAAAGTTCGGCAAGGGAGGGCCAAGTTGTCACAATCGCGAAGGCGGATAGTGCGCGAGAGCCTTTCAACGGATGTTTAACTACGGCCGCGCCTATTGCAGGACCGAGGGTAGCGCAGTGGCGGTTCTGATCCTCAACGGGAAGAGGGCTTACTTTCAAACGCAGTCATTCGACCTGCATGAACTCATGGGTTCCGAGGAGAACCTGTGCGTATTGGGCCCAGGCTTTCTCATTGTCTTCTGCCTGGGAAAGATAGTTGAGCCCCACTTCCCTTTCGGTCGATTCTGGTCGCCGTTGGAAAAGGATCGAATAGGCGAGATCAAGACGGGTGGCATCGTCAGGTGCTGACTGCTTCAGGCGTTGGGCAAAACTTTCAGAACGGGCGATCATGAAAGGGCTGTTCAGGATGAACAAGTACTGCTGAGGGACTGTGCTCTCAATACGCGCCGCGCTGGAGGAGCGGGGAGCAGGGAAGTCGAAAATACGAAGAAATTCCTCCGAAATCGATCGATCAAAATTCCGGCTGATTTTCCCATACATTGTTCGGCGTTTGCTTTCCAGGACATGGTCGTCCGGAACTCCGCCCGCCTTTGGATCAAGGTCTCCGCTGACGAGAAGAAGGCTGTCCCGCCAGGCCTCGATATCAAGTCGTCGAGGATTCATCCGCCAGACAAGGCGGTTGTCTCCGTCCTGAGCAAAGGATTCGGCGGCATAGGTAGTGCCCTGCTGCCAGGTGTTCGATAGCATGATCTCCCGGTGCAATTTTTTCATGGACCAACCATTCTCAATGAAGGTGGCAGCTAGCCAGTCCAGCAACGCCGGGTGGGTTGGTTTCTGTCCGATCACACCGAAGTTGCTGGGAGAGCGCACGAGCGCACGGCCAAAGTGCTGAAGCCATATCCGATTGACCATTACCCGGGCTGTGAGGGGATTGCGAGGATCGGCAACAGCCTCTGCCAATTGCCTGCGGCCTGACCCGTCGGTAAAGTGAGGGCGTTCAGGCCCTGCCACGATTTCAAGAAATTTACGTGGAGCAACCGGTCCTTTTTTTCGAAGATCTCCCCGAATCGCAATATGCATGTCCCCACTGCCTGATTCGCCGAGTCCATGTGCGCTCGCTGGCTTGGGTGGAAGCGCGGCTCTGATTTTATCGAGTCGGGTGCGCAGTTCCTTGAGCTCTAGCAACGAAGATCCGGAGATCTTGGACTCCACTTCCTTACGCGATACCTTCAGTTCCTGGGATTTCTGCTCGAGAAATTCCTGGATGACTTTCTCCTGGGCCTTTATCCCGGACTGGATCGTAGTGAAAACGTTACGTTGCGCCTCGCTTGCAACCGGGATGTCCCGGGCTTTCGAGTTCCGGAAAATTCCCGCGATGGCGTAATAATCAGCGGCGGTGATGGGGTCAAACTTGTGGTCGTGACAGCGTGCACAGGCTGCAGTGAGAGCGAGGAAAGCTCGTGAAAATGTATCGACCCTGTCCGCGAGGGTTTCTGCCTCGGCCTGGGCTTTGGATTCAGGATCGCCACCATCCGAGGTATAGGTCGGGCCTACTGCGAAAAACCCCGTGGCCAAGGCGTGTCCTTCTCCGAGTAGATCGCCGGCAATCTGGTGCTTTACGAATTGATCGTAGGGAAGGTCAGAATTGAAGGCGTTCACCACCCAGTCGCGGTAACGCCATGCGTTAGGCAGGGGCTTGCTATCCTGGGATGCCCCCATACCGTCACTGTAGCGGGCCACGTCGAGCCAGTGTCTACCCCAGCGTTCCCCGTAATGCGGAGATTCGAGAAGTCGGTCAATTACCCGGGCAAAGGCGTCGGGAGTTGTATCTTCAAGGAATACCTCGACCTCCTCGGGGCTGGGGGGGAGCCCCGTGAGCGTGAAATAAGCCCTGCGAATAAGAGTGCGCCTGTCTGCCCGGGCGACAGCGCTCACGCCGCTACCCTCTATCCGTGCCAGGACAAAAGCATCAATCGGGCTGCGGAGCTCTTTCTTGGAGACTGGAACCGGAGGCTCTGGCTTTTGCAGAGGTCGGAAGGCCCAGTGTTCTTTGCGGAACTTTTCAAAATCGAACGAGCTACCCTTTGCTGCGACCTTACTTCCGTCCTCGGGGATAGGAGACCCCATGGCGATCCACGTAGCGAGATGGGTCACTGCGGTGGCGGGGAGCTTCTTTTTCGGGGGCATCTCAAGATCCTCAACCTGATAGCGGACCACCTTGATAAGTAGACTCTCGTCGGGTTTTCCGGGAATGAGCAGGGCTCCGCTGTCTCCACCACTGAGGATTCCCGCCTTACTGTCCAGATAGAGTGCTCCCTTCAGTTTGGAAGACTCGCTGGAATGGCATTCGTAGCAGTGGGTGGCAAGAATTGGGCGAACGTGATTTTCGAAATAGTGAATGCCTTCCTCGGTCGGGGGCTCGGCACTCAGTAAGCTGCCAGCGAGCGGGGCTACAATGCCGAGAATGGTAAGCCCTGACAGAAAGCTGCTAGCGGGACGGATCATGAGGTGCTGCCTTTGCGCCATAAAAAGCGCTATTGGCTTACTGCTTATTCCAAGGTGCGCGTTCGAGAGAGTCACGATATTTCATCGCGGCCTCGGTACGAGATCGGACATGTAGTTTCTCGTAGATGTGCTTCAGGTGAACACGAACGGTTTCGACACTAATTGAAAGTTCAGCGGCAATCTCCTTATTCGCAAGACCTCGAGCGACAAGTTGCACGATTTCAGTTTCACGCTTGGAAAGATTGAAGGCCTGACTCGCTTCGCTGCTCGCAGGGCGGTGGAAGGCTTCTACGACGAGTCGAGCAATCTCGGCGGACATTGGCGCTCCTCCTGCCCTGACCTCAAAGATCGCACGACAAAGATCATCGGGCGAAGCATTCTTGAGGAGATAGCCGGAGGCCCCTGCCTGCAGGGCATCGAAAATCTTCTTATCATCGTCGTGCACGGTGAGCATGATCACGTCGATGCCGGGGTGAGTGCCCTTTACCTGTATGGTCGCTTCGATTCCAGACATCCCCGGCAGGCTGATGTCCATCAGTATGACATCAGGGCCACCGTTCTCGATGGCTTTCAAGCCATCCTCGGCGTTTTCCCAAACACCGAAGGTTTCGATGCCATCCATGGCGTCGACGATCTTTCGAACAAGTTTTCCGAGCGCTGGAGTGTCCTCAATGACGGCGACCTTGATGGGTTCTCGATGAGCTGTTGGCATAACGGGAAGTGGAAGGGTTGTCCCAGAGAGGAATCAGTTCAACGCAAAACCACCGGTATTTCCGGGAAATTGGAGATAGAGGCAGCTTTGCCGTGAAGAGAGAGCAGTCAGGCATTGCGAGGAGACGGGTTGGGTCCGGCTTCGGAACGCCCGGAAGGAGCTTCTCTTTCGTAGGGTCAGGACAGTAAGTCATGAATTACCTTTGACTCCCGGGTCAAGCTGGTGAGGCGTTTGTCTGCGCCTCCGTGGCGATGGGTCAGCTTGAGATGGTTGATGCCGAAAAGGTGAAGCAGGGTTGCATGGAAGTCGTTTACGTGAACAGGGTTACGAGCAGGTTCCCAGCCGATGTCATCTGTTTCCCCGTAGTTGAAGCCGGGTTTTACCCCGCCACCAGCCATGAACATGGTGAAAGCGTTGGGATGGTGATCGCGTCCAGTATTGGGTTTACGGCCTGGGCGATTTTCGCCGAGGGGGGTGCGTCCAAATTCTCCCCCCCAGACTACAAGAGTCTCGTCGAGGAGGCCCCGCTCCTTGAGGTCAGTGATCAAGGCGGCAACCGGTTGGTCACTCATTCCGGCGTTAAATTCAAGTTCGGTGTCGAGGTTGGAGTGCTGGTCCCATGACGCATGAATGAGGTTTACGAAGCGGACGCCTCGTTCCGCAAGGCGTCTGGCCAGGAGGCAGTTTCGCGCGAAGGTACTCCATGTGCGCGAGCTACCTTTCCCTCTTCCTCCTGTGGAGGGGTCATCACGGTTTAGCCCATAGGCTTCTAGAGTTTGTTCAGATTCCCCTGAGAGGTCTGCGAGCTCAGGTGCGGCGGTCTGCATCCGGAAAGCCAGCTCGTAGGCTGCGATCCTGCTCTCAATTTCTGGATCGCGGATAGCGTCATGAGCAATCCCATTCAGTTTGCGCAGGGCATCAAGTCCCCGCCTCTGAACTTCGGGAGAGATGCCTCCGGGGTTGCGAAGGTTGAGAACAGGTTCATCACTGTTACGGAAACGTACTCCGGCAAAGCTGGATGGAAGGAATCCGCTTTGATAGAGGGTTGCTCCTCCGCTCGATCCACGACCTGCCAGGAGAACGACATAGCCCGGAAGGTTTTCATTTTCACTTCCCAGCCCGTAGGTCAGCCAGGATCCGATCGAGGGAAGTCCGAAGTGCGGTTCTCCACACTGCATCATCAGCTGTCCGGGATGATGATTAAACTGCGTTGTGTGCATGCTTTTGATCATGCAGAGATCATCTGCGCAGGAGGCCAGATGAGGGAGGAGGTCGGAGAACCACATGCCGGC